>OBVJ01000227.1_pt1 | contig 37326 bp, 45 predicted proteins | sample 1495071 | NCBI WGS metagenome assembly OBVJ01 (sample SAMEA2579985, study PRJEB22360) | human gut metagenome | reverse complement strand
TGAGGGGGTGGTGAGCGTACGCTCGTGAGGGTTCAAGTCCCTCCAACCGCACCAAGCTGATTAAATAAGGGCTTACAGGTAATTCTGTAAGCCCTTATTTTTGTTTGACATCATAAAGTCTTGCGTGGTTTGACATCATTTTGACATCAGAAGATTTTAGAAATTCGTTCTACGATGTCATCTTCCATTTTAGGTGTCACATGTGAGTAGGTATCCATTGTTTCTTGGAATGAAGCGTGCCCTAGTCGTTCCTGTATGGCTTTCATATTTGCCCCATTTTCAATGAGAAGGGTGGCGTGGGTATGTCTAGTACCGTGCATAGTAAAAGATGGCTTACCGATTAAATTGGCGTATTTTTTACATAGCTTGCTGACTTCATCAGGGCAACGAGGAGCACCCTTTATACCAGGGAATACAAGGTTATTATTAATCCAGTTCATGGTTTTAATTCTGCGCTTGTCTATGACCGTTTTATGCTTCATAAGCTCATGGAGCGTTTCCGTATCAATGGCAATTATCCGTTTTGAGGATGTGGTCTTGGTTGTATGGGATATAACTGCAGTAGATCCGATTTTGAGGGCTGTTTGTGAAATGGATATAGTTGATTTCTTAAAATCGATATCCGACCATCGTAAGCCTAATAATTCAGACCGACGCATACCTGTTGCAAATGCTAATTTAAATAGAGCATGATGTTCTGTATTTGATATATTGGATAAGAAATCTTTTACTTCATCTGCAGATAACGTTACCATATGACGGACTTTAACCTGTTTTGGTCGGTCTATGTTTTTCATATAGTTTTTAGGGATAATGTCATCTTTTACCGCCTGCTCTAATATGGATCCTAGAATTGTCATGGTGTAGGATATAGTCCTTGATGACAATCCATCCATTGATTCAAAGACATACCTTAATGTATTAGGTTTAATGTCAGCTAACTTTACGCCACCGATTTTATCTCTGATATAGCGATTGATAATTCCTGTATAACTTTGATATGTGGCAGGGGTTATGGTCTTTTGTTTTAGTTGTAACCATATATTAATCCAGGTGTTTAATGAAATAGTATCATCAAAATTAGCACATGCTTGATTTGTATTTATGTATTTCTCCATGGCTTCTATGGCAGCTTTTTTGGTAGTACCATAAAAGTATTTACGCTTACCGTTTATCGTCTTTGATACCTGGTAGCGTCCATCGGTTCGTTTTTTAGCCATATCTTCAATCCTTATAATAAACAAAAAAGATGAGGTCTTGTTCCATAAGAACAAGACCTCATCTTTAGTTGCGGCTAAACCGCTTATAATGATTTTAGTTTGGGGCTAAACCCCTTTGTTCTTACATTATAGAATAGATGTTAAAAAAAATCAACAGTTTTTGGACTTTATTACAATTTTACTTTATATTGTATAAGTCTTTCATAACCGCTCGAATTTTATCAGTAGCCTGCCTATCTACTCGCATATTATAAAGAGCATCTTTAGAATATCTAGGGTTTTGTATGCGTATTTTACTTACCGTCCTGATTTGAGAGACTATAGCGACGGTGCCCGCATTCAACCTTGATACTTCTTTCATGATTATATCGTGCCTAGCAAGTAGGTTCTTAGCTTCTTCTAGCTGTTTTTCAAAGCGTGCAATATCTTTAACAGTTATCGTCTTTGGGTCTGTATTTTCAACTTCCTTTATGAAGGTGCCGCATTTGTCTAACATCTCTCCTGACCTGTCCAGTAGGACTGTAAATAATTCTGTCCCCAAATAAACATCTGATTTATATAGTGTTTTGGGGCTTTCTTTACCTAGTTTTAGAGACCGTAGCGGGACAACAGTGACTGTGCTGTTCTTAGAATTACTAGGCGCAAGTACTATAGCATAATGTAGGCCTCCAAATTCAGAGCCTATGCCAAAGCCGAAGTCAACTTTAACTATGTCGCCAGGTTTAAATTGAGGAAAATATTTCGGATTAAAAGTTTCTTCTTGTTTTATATATCTCAAATAATTGCGTAGCCAATAATAAAGTAGGGCCGCCTTGTGTTGGTCTGAGCCTAGTATGTTTTTTAAAAACGTACTTATGTTATTTGCAAGCTCCGCTATTTTCGATGTTAAAGCACCTTTGTTTTCCGGCTTTTTTAGATCCATTTAGAACCTCCTTTGTTATGCGTTTTATATCCCAAATATTCCTCTAATGATGCTACGATTACGTTCGTGTTTAGCTTTTCGTTCTGCTTCTTTTTGTTGTGCAATTCTTGCTTCCTGTTGCGACTTTTCTAGCTGTGCTTTTTCTTCCGCAAGTGCTTGCGCCTCTGCAGCTTGTTGCTTTCTGTAGTCTGCTAATTTAGCGTCACGACCTACTAATCCTTTTACTGAAGCAATAAGCGCTTCATCACCCATGCCCGGTGCAGCAACATGATTTTGTCCATTGAAATTTTGATTCCTCTTTATTTCATCGGATCCATTTATATAAGTATTCCTATCGAATACATCTAATGAATTATTTGAAAAATGAATCTTATACGAAATTAAATCTTGGATTCCTGTAGTTCGTATCCATACAGCCCAGGTCTTGGCAGTATCAGTAGATGGGTCATAAGACAATGTATTCAAATCGACTTTCCCTGTGTAGTCAGAATTGGAATAGAACCATTGCCAACGTGCGTCATTGAATTCTTTAGCGCTAACCATCATTGTTGAACATAATGCAAATATTGTTGCTAATACTAATCCCTTTTTCATGTTAACATCTCCCTATATATAATCCCTTATAATACCGATACATAATGATGGTAGAAATCTATATTCTCCAGTTCGGTATCATCAATACATGTTCGACGGACCATTTGCTCTACTAGATTAACGTGATGGTCTAAATAGAAGTCGTCATTAATAATATGCATTAATTCGTGCTTAATTTCTTCCCTCATACGATCATGAGGGAGGTTTTTGTTTATATAGATATTATGAGTATCTATATCTTCACATTCCTCTGACACTGCATTGGCATGTGGCAAGTCGCAGTAAATCAAATTTACAACCAATATAACACTCTCCCTTGTGTATTATTTGTTTTTTAACTTTAAAAGCTCAATATATTCGACAGCTTTTTCTAAATCCTCCTTGCTTATATCTTTAGCGGCAGAGAAGAGCATACGAGCCCCTGGACGTGTGCGTAGGTATTCAGCAAATTCGGCTGCTTCACGGTCGGTGTAATAGCCGTCTGTATATTTCTCTACTAGTTCAGATTTAGGAACGCCAAAATAGTTTGCCAATAGTTCAATTTTATCGATTCTAGGATATGTGTTCCCCTTTACCCAATCGGTAAACGTAGTATACTTTAACCCTAAATCAGCGCATATTTTATTACGATCAATTCCGCGACTATCCATTAGTCGTTGAATATTCTCAGCCATAATAGCCTTGTTGCCTAAATCACTCATAAGAACCCCTCAAACACGGAATATATTAATTAATACACCTATATATTACGATATTTTCGTAATAAAATCAATATTTTACGGAAATTTTACTATAGTTTAAGTTTAGTTTATGGACATTACGGATAAACCGTAGTAGAATGATGACTGTAAACAAGATGTGAGTATCGAGAAAGGAGGTAGCTTATGAAGTATACATTAAAGATGTTAAGGGCTTCAAAAAACTGGTCTCAACTTACGGCATCTAAAGCGATTGGAGTGTCTGTTGATACTTGGGGAAATTGGGAGCGTAAACGCTCTTTCCCGGATGTTCCTCACATAAAAAAGATACAAGAAGTATTTGGTGTAACGTATGACGACATTATTTTTTTATAGTTAGTTACGGTTAAACCGTTACGGAGGACAGGTTATGAAAGAGTTCGTAATCAGAATGTTCGGCGAATCCATTACGGAACGCATGAACGAGTTAGGCATGACTAAGACGGCGCTGATCAAACAAGCTGAAATCTCGATGGATACATTAAACCGAGCTATCAAAGGTAAGTCAGTGCAAATGTCGACAGTCGTTGGTATCTGCTTTGCGTTGTGTGTCGATGATAACGAAAGTCACGACTTTTGGGAAACCGATTACTACAACCCTAAGTTAGATAGGAGGTAGCTATGAATAAAAAACAATTATTAGAACTAGCTAGTTGTTGCTTATGGATTTTAGCCTTGGGCTTGTCCGCAGGTATAAGTTTATTCGTGATGTTATCCCTGGTGCTTCTAGCATTCTAGGAGGCGCATATGAATAAGATGTGCATCACAGTAGCGGAAGCTGCAGAACTTGCTAGCGTACCGCAAGCCGTTATCCGAGAATGGGCGCAAGATTTTGACTTTCCGTCCATGAAAATCGGTAAGCGTGGAGGTAAACGCCTTATCCACGTTGATTCATTTAATGCTTGGCTTGCTAAACGATGCCAGGCACGAATAGGAGAGTAGACATGATGAAAGTAGTTTATGTGCTTCGCATTATTGCAGCCATATTAGTAGTAGGAACTGTCGGTTCTATCGAAATAGACCGCATCGATTTATGGACAGGAATGTGTCAGGGGTTACTAGGTATCACTCTTTGGTTACTTACTGGTTACTGGATTGAGGAGCTAAAAGAGTATGAACGATAAACGATGCTCCTTCTGTAATAAAAGAATTAAAAGTCCTTACACAAATTGGTCGTACCTAACAGGCAAGCCTCGTATAGTGTGCGATAACTGTAAAGACATACACCCTTGTGTAAATAGAATAACACGCTTATCCAAACGTGCCTAGTGAAAGGAGGTGAGGACATTGCGAGACTGTACAACGTGCCCTAATAAAGATTACTGCATTCCTGATGAGTGCGAGCACCTGGGCACAAAAAAAAGCACCCCAAAGCACGGCAATGCTAAAGGGCGCATAGAAAAATATCCATTTAAAGTATATCACATCATTAAGCCGAAAGGGAATAGAACAATGATCGAGTTAAAAATCACAGTAGATAAAGCAGTTGAATTAGAACAAGAAGTAAAGGACCTATACCAATCTATCGTAGGTGCACCTGTTAAAGAAGTAGAACCAGCGAACTGGACAACTAATGACGTTAAGCCAGCTAAGAAGGAAGCTCCTAAAGCTGAACCCGTTAAAGAAGAAGCTCCTAAGGAAGAAGAACCAGTAAAAGCTGAAGAACCTAAAGTAGAGGTTCCTAGCCTTGAAGCAACTCGTGAAGCAGTAAAAGACGTAATGGCAAAAGCTACTGATAAAACGAAAGCTAAAGGCGAATTCAAAGCCTTCTTAGATAGCATCGGCGCCGAAAAGGTAACATCTGCTACCGATGAACAACGTATTCAAATTATGGAATGGGTGAATAGTCGTGGCTAAGAAACACGCCTTACTGGGTGCGTCAAGTAGTGCCAGGTGGTTAGTATGTACTCCTTCAGCAAGACTAGAAGCGATGTTCCCTGATGAACAATCTCCGTATGCTGCGGAAGGTACTGTAGCACACGACCTGGCAGAAGCAATTCTACGACATAAGCTTGAAGGCAAAAAAGCCCCTAAGCTAGACGACTACTCCGCTGAAATGATAGAAGCGGTTAACCGCTATGTCGACATCTGCGAAGAAAAGGTAAACGAAGCTCGTGCTCGTTCTTCTGATGCGGAAGCCTTGATTGAAGCACGGCTCGACTTCTCTAGATGGGTGCCGGAGGGTTTTGGTACCGGCGATATGGTAATCGTAGCCGATGGCATCCTGGAAGTGATAGACCTGAAGTATGGTAAAGGCGTTCCTGTTAGTGCAGTTGAAAACACACAAATGAGACTCTACGCATTAGGTGCGTACGATGTGAACGAATTCCTGTACGACATTAAAACAGTTCGTATGACGATCGTTCAGCCAAGACTCGATAGCGTGTCTACCGATACTATGGCACTTGAAGAATTGCTAGATTGGGGCGAAGAAATCAAACCAATCGCACAACGTGCCTGGGAAGGTGAGGGCGAATGTACGCCTTGCGATTACTGTAACTTCTGTAAAGCACGGCACACCTGCCGAGCACTATCGGATACTTGCCTTGATACATTCTATAAGAATGGCGGCAAGCTCTACCCATTACTTACCGATGATGAAGTATCTGACATCTTATCGATGAAGGATTTAATCACGAAGTGGATTAAAGGTGTTTACGATTTCGCTTATGAGAAAGCTTTATCGGGTGAAAAGCAATGGCCTGGATATAAATTAGTAGAAGGTACATCAAGACGTACCATAACGGATCCGGATGCTGCGGCTAAAACATTACTCGATAACGGCTACAAAGAAGAGGAAATCTTCAAGCCTCGAGAACTCGAAGGTATCACAAATCTACAAAAGGTACTCGGTAAAAAGGGCGTTGCCGAATACTTAGAATCATATATCGACAAACCGGAGGGCAAGCCTACGCTTGTACCGGAAAGCGATAAACGCCCAGCAATTAATACAGTTGAAACAATGATGAATGAATTTGAAGATGAGGTATAAGAGATGAATAAAACTTTAACAACAGCATTGGCAATTTCCGCGTTGGCAGTAAACGTAGCTGGCGCAACTAACACAGTAGGCGGTACAGATAATACTATCTCCGCAACGTCTACAAGCTCCGCAGTATGGGGCTTCCAAAATAATATCGACGCTAATAATGCATTAGCGTTCGGTACTAACAATACTGTAACTGGTGAAAATGGTTTCGCAGGTGGTAATAATGCTACTGCAGCAGGTCGTAACTCCTTCGCTTTTGGTTCTCATGCTGAAAGCTTGGTGGAGTACACCGTAGCCATCGGCAATCAAGCTCGTGTGTCTAGCTACGACAGTGTAGCTATTGGTAACGGTGCCTTCGTATCCGGCGAGTCTTCTGTAGTATTAGGCAGAACTAATAATGTTACAGGCGCTGATACTGTGGTCATCGGTGCTAACAACGGCACAGTGGCTGGCGGCCAAAGTGCCATTGTAGGATACAACAATAAAATCGGTGCTGACAAAGAGCAACTAGTTTTCGGTTCTAACTCCGAATCTAATGGCCAAGGTGCTCTTACATTTGGCACTCATGCCAAATCCTTAGCCACTGACGCCGTTGCATTCGGCAACAATACGATTGCTGATAAAGCAAATTCTGTCGCAATCGGAACGAACTCCGTTACCGATGATGCGGTAGGGGTTGATGGAATTACCATCAACGGAACTCGCCACGTTTTCGCCGGAGAACAGCCGGCAAGCGTAGTCAGTTTTGGTTCTAAAGCCCGTGCTGGTGCAGGCGGAGTAACTCAGTACAACCGCCAACTCACGAATGTTAGTGCAGGCCAAATCTCCGCTGATTCATTAGACGCTGTGAACGGCTCCCAGCTGTTCGCTGCGATTGATGAAATCGAAACAAACGCTAAACAAATTAGCAAAAACAAGCAAAATGTTAAAGATGTGGCAATCGGTTTGAACATGCTTGGCGATGTAGTGAATGATCATGAACAAGCTATTGCTGGTAATACTACTGCAATCGCCAACAATACTAACCGCATCAATGGCAATACATCTGCTATTAATTCCCTTGGCCAAAAGGTAGCTACTAATACAGCTGATATCCGTGTACTTGAAAAGGTAGCGGATAACCACGAAGGGCGTATCACGACTTTAGAAAATCGTTCTTTGGGCTTAGCTAATGACATTAACAACAAAGTCAACAATCTTGGCCAACGTGTTAATAAGTTAGGTGCAAGCTCCGCAGCACTTGCTGGATTGCATCCATTAGACTTTAACAGAAATGATAAGGTCAGCTACGCTGTAAGTTACGGCCATTACCGTAACAGTAATGCAGTAGCGCTCGGCGTATTCGCAAGACCTAATGAACATATCATGCTAGGCTTTGGTGCTACTTTGGGCGGTGAGAACCAATACACCGTAAACGTAGCATTCAAAACTGGCAAAGGTTCTGATTACCTTGCCGAAGCTAAAGATGCACAAAGCCGTATTTCTAAACTCGAAGCACTCGTAAACAAATTAATGACTGAAGTAGAATCTAACAAATAATTCATTTAAAGAAGGAGACCGTAACAATGGCTAAATTAACAACTGGTATCGTAAGACTTTCCTATGCAAACATCGCTCAACCTCGTAAAAACGACGACGGCAAAGCAAAATACAGCTCTCAAATCATTATTGATAAAACAGATAAGAAAACAATCAAAGCATTTGAACGTGCGATTGAAGAACTTAAGGCTGATCCAAAAGCAGTAGCTAAGGTTGAAGGTAAAGCAGCATACCTTAAATTGAACTTACGTGATGGCGATACAGATGAAGCAGTAGCTGACCAACCTGAAACATATGCAGGCAAGTTCTTCATCAATGCGAATAGCGATAAACAACCTATCGTGTTTACACGTGACAAAATCAAAATGGACCAATTCGACATTGAAGAAGAAATCTACTCCGGTGTATACGCGCAGGTCGCATTATCCGTATTCGCTTATAACTTCAACGGTAAAAAAGGCGTAGGTTTTGGTCTAAATGGTGTTCGTAAAGTTAAAGATGGTGACCGCCTCGGTGGTGTTCATGTATCTGCTAGCGACTTTGGGGACGATGATTTAGGCGACCTAGACGATTTAATCTAAGGAGGCATATATGGAGCTCAGTATTGATGTGGAAACGTATTCTGACTGCCCTATTAAATATGGAGCGCAGCGATACGTTGATGATACAACATTTGAAATACTGCTCTTTGCCTACAGCTTCGATGACGAACCGGTCGAAGTAATTGATATGACAAAGGATCCACTACCCGAAAGGGTGGTGGACGCTTTGTATAACAAGGAAATTACAAAGACCGCATTCAACGCAGCATTCGAAATGCTTTGTCTAAAAAAGTACTTCCCTGATGCGGACTACACGAACTGGGAATGTACCTCTGTACTAGCGTTATACTGCAGTTTACCTGCAAGCCTCGACAATGTATCTAAAGCTTTACGATTAGGTGAAGCCAAAGACGCAAGAGGTAAACGCTTAATTCAGTTCTTCTCTGTACCACGAAAACCAACTAAGACGAATCCTAAGACACGAAATATGCCAGAGGATGCGCCGGAGAAATGGGCAGAATACATTGAGTATAACCGCCAAGACGTAGTGGTTGAGAAGGCAATTCGTAAACGCTTACTTTCGCTGAAACCACCTGCTATTGAGCACGAGTACTGGTTACTCGACCAAGATATCAACTGGCGAGGCGTGAAAGTAGATATGGAACTCGTCGATGCAGCGCTTGCTTGTAACGACGAAATCGTGGCGGAGGCTACCGAGTCATCTAAACTATTAACCGGATTAGAGAATCCTAACAGTACTATGCAACTTAAAGAGTGGCTGACGGCAAGACTAGGATATGATCTAGAAACAATGAGAAAAGACGATGTATCAAACCTCTTGACGCAGGATATCCCCTCTGATGTTCGCAAGGTACTGCAAAATAGACAGGTGCTCGGTAACTCCTCCATCAAAAAATACTTGGCCATGAAAAACGCTGTATGTTCAGATGGTCGTATCCACGGCATGCTTCAGTTTTATGGGGCTATGCGTAGTGGACGATGGGCAGGTCGTGTAGTACAACTACAGAACCTACCTCGTAACTACCTAGAAGATTTAGACACAGCTAGGGAAGTACTTAAAAGTAGAGATGTAGAAATGCTAGACCTACTATACGGAAACCCTGGCGACGTGATTAAGCAACTTATCCGTACTGCTCTTGTAGCAGAGGATGGGCACCGATTTATTGTAGCCGATTTCAGTGCTATTGAAGCACGTGTTATAGCTTGGATTGCTCACGAGAAATGGCGTCAGGATGTATTTGCACAAGGTGGCGACATCTACTGTGCATCTGCTTCTAGTATGTTCCATGTTCCAGTTGAGAAGCACGGCGTTAACGGTCACCTTCGCCAAAAAGGTAAGGTAGCAGAACTGGCGCTCGGCTATGGTGGCGGTGTAGGAGCCATGAAAGCGATGGATTCAAAAGGTGAAATTCCTGAGAAGGAATTACCTGGTATCATCGAAGCTTGGCGACAAGCAAGCCCACGAATTACGAAATTTTGGAAAGATGCAGACAGCGCAGCAAAGCAAGTAGTGAAAACAGGAGAACCCGTACGAATTAGACAAGGTAATATTAAATTCTTTAAATCGAAAGGCTTCCTGTTCATTGAATTACCATCCGGTCGAAGACTTGCCTATGCAAGACCTAGAATAGGGACTAACCGGTTCGGTAGTGAATCGATTGAGTATGACGGCATGGATCAGGTTAAGAATACATGGGGCAGAGTTGAGACCTACGGCGGAAAGCTCGTCGAAAACATTGTACAGGCAGTGGCAAGAGATTGCTTAGCCGCATCAATGCTCAGACTGGCCAAAGCTGGTTACAAAATTGTAGCCCATATCCACGACGAAGTGGTTATCGAAGCGCCAATAGGCGAAGGCACTTTAGAAGAAGTTATAGATATTATGTGTGAACCTGAACCCTGGAATGAAGGGCTCATATTAAACGCAGCAGGGTTTGAGAACCCTTACTACATGAAGGATTAGGAGGACAATTCTTATGAAACTCTCAAAACAACAAATTCAACAACAACGCGAAGCAATCGACGCTTTATATGAACTCGTAAAAGATGCACCAGCTAGCGAACGTAAAGATACAGCTACGGCATACTGCGAAGGATGTATTGCTGCTTGCGACCTCGCGCTTAAGATATTAAATGGCAAGAAAGCAGAAGCTCCTAAGGTGGAAGAGCCTGAAGCTACTCCGGAAGTAGTAGAAGAGAAACCCGAAGAAAAGCCAAAACGTAAACGTACTACTAAAAAGAAAGAAGCTCCAGTAGTTGAGGAAACTCCTGAAGAAGATGATTTAGACGATTTGTTATAAGAAAGGATATAGCGCCTTATGAAGGTCTTATTCAATCTACAAGTACAACAGCTGTACGACCTAGTGCGGCGCAATCAAGTGTCACCTTTTAACCCTGCAAGTTATTACCATGTACCTTGCGAACACTCCTTCGCTAATCTTTGGCCAATGGAATCTAATGGGTTCGGAATAGTGCCTTGCCGGGAATCAGATGAGTTCTATTGTCCAAAATGCGGTGAGCGGATCAACGCTAAAGGGTTTACTGCAGAAGTTGGGTATAGCGCCACAGTTCCTTTATCCCTAGACTTATCAATTATAGATAGGGGCGATAAACTAGACGTGCAATTTGAGTACGACACAGTGTATGCTGACGGCGATACAGGGATGATATACAAAGGCTATAAATCTCATGTCGTCGATGTGGTACGGTTCGACTTCAAACAAAGAAAAACTTTTATCATACTTAAGAAACGCTCACGTAGCGACGTCGTCGAAGAATCGACGGTATCGCCTGCGGGCTTAAGAAATGGTCCTTTATCATTAGTTTGGTTCGTAGCCACACCTGACTGTAGGTTACATAATCACCAAGAAGAGCTGAAACGTTTCGCCAAGGTGTTAAAAGAAGTGTTCTTCGAGAAGCTTTCAAAAGCAGTAGGGTATAAAGTTAAATCCATTCGGCAAGGCGTACAGGTATCTAACAAGTACGGAGCTCTAGATAACCTACTTCATAACTTAGTATGGAAATTACAAGCTCCGGATGCACCGGCTATTAATGATAGTCTTAAACGAGACTATGATGACTTCTATAATCGGAAATTCCCTAACGAGACACTTGGTATGGGTAACGTATTAGAGTTAACGATAAAAGGTGAGTCATTTGTAAAGGCCTTAATCAAGGCTCATAACTTACCTGATACCCGATGGGTTCGACGGTTATTACACGATAGACCGTTCTTCTATGCGAAGATCATAAAAGTTATGGCTACGTTATTTAAGAACAAGGACTATCAAAAGGCTATGGTCGATGTCGTTAAAGATAATGCTGATAATACAAGTTATATTCAGTCTTGGCCATTGTGGCGTGATGACCGTGATTTATCTGTCATTCGTAAATTTGTTAATATCCTTAGCCATCAATACGGTGAGCGCCAGGCGTTCTTATTCATTAGAAATGCGCCTTCCTATCACGATATTAGAGATACAGCTAGTATGTATTTTGAGTTATCGAGAAGTCGCCGTAAAGAGGTTTGGATCAGTCGCATCCAGGTGCGAAGCCTACATGACACAATCTCGAGAATGCAAAAGTTCGACAAGGTAGAAGACGAAATCGTTCAGCAACGTAAAGCACATCGCGCTTTAGCTGACATGGTTAATGGTTACCGCTTCATGGCAATCGGTTCTACTCACGGCATCATTGATATGGGTATACAGCTTAATAACTGTGTAAGCTCCTATATCAAGAAGGTGAAAGCTGAAACGTGTGCTATCGTAGGTGTCTATAAATGTAACGAGCCTGTAGCGTGTATCGAGGTCAATCCGAGGAATGATGCGGACGACTTCGTAGAGATACACCAGGCTAAACTTAAAAACAATCGTGGCGTATATGAAGACCACGATATCAACGGAGCTGTAACGCAGTGGGTATCATCTCACGGCTTATGCGTTCCGGCGTATGTACGAGATATCCAGTTTGCGAAGGGAGGAGCGACGTAATATGGATACACAAATCATCATAGCTACGGGCAGAAGTCGCTCCGCCCGTAGCTGGAAGTCTCAGAAAATGGCTTGGAGTGCTTTGGCCAACAAATTGGCCGAGCCTACTGTAACGAATGAAACGGCTGCTGAATATGCCAAGATGTCTAAAGCTGATAAAGGCCAAAAGAAAGACGTCGGCGGATTCGTCGGTGGTTATATTCCTAAAAATGGTAGACGGGTTAGAGGGGCTGTCAAAGAGCGGTACTTGATTACTCTTGATGCGGATAACCCTGGCGAAGATTTCATCGTAGACCTAGATATGGAATTAGGTGGTATGGAGTACGTACTATACAGTACGCACAGCCACACAGCGGACAATCCACGATATCGCGTGATTATCCCAGTCGACAGACCTATGACACCAGATGAGTATCAAGCAGTCTCGAGACGAATTGCGGATAACATCGGTATTGAATTCTTCGACCCTTCCACGCACCAGGCTGAACGGCTTATGTATTGGCCGAGCCATCCTAAGGACGTTGAGTATGTATACCAACACAGCGAAGGCTCACTTGTTTCAGTAGATACCTATTTGAGTACCTACAGAGACTGGCGTGATACGAGCCTTTGGCCAACATCTAATAAGGAATCACAAATTCGCCTTGATGCGGCCAAGAAACAAGGCAACCCATTGGAGAAAAAAGGCCTTATCGGTGCTTTTTGTCGATGCTACAGTATCACGGAAGCTATTCATAAGTTTCTCCCTGAGGTCTATGAACCTACAGCAGTCGAAGACCGGTACACATACGTAGCCGGTAGCTCAGTAGGTGGTTTAGTAATCTATGATAACGACACCTTCGCTTACTCCAACCATGCAACTGACCCAATCAGCGGTAAGCTCGTAAATGCGTTTGACCTGGTTCGGATCCACTTATTCGGAGATAAGGACCCAGCAGATGAGACCAGCGTCACTAAACTACCAAGCTACAAAGACATGATAGACTTTGTCAACGAAGACGGCGCCGCACCCATTCTGCTCGATAAGGAACGCATGGCGGATATGGAGTTCGAGGATATCACGGACGAAGACGAGGACTTTTTATCGAAGCTAAAACGCGATAAAAACGGTACTCCCAAGTCTGACGTGTTCAACTGTTTAGTAGTACTTAAACAGGACCCTACGTTAAAAGGTAAAATCCGACTTGATGAATTCGCACACCGCTTAGTCGTGATTGACGATTTACCTTGGCGGGGTAAGGACGAAACCCCTTACTGGACAGATACCGACGATGCGTGCCTTCGTAACTACTTCGCTACGAAATACCTTATCAAGGGTAAAGGCATCATCGATGACGCCCTCCAAGAGGTAACGCAAGATAATAAGTTCCATCCTGTGCGAGAGTATCTAAAGGGGATAACTTGGGACGGCGAATGTAGACTGGATACTCTCTTTATCGATTACATCGGAGCGGAGGATACGGAATACATTCGAGCTGTTACCCGTAAATGGATGTGTGGTGCCGTAGCTCGTGTTATGGATCCGGGCGTTAAGTTTGATACGGCGATTGTGTTGTATGGTTCTCAAGGTTTAGGTAAGTCCCTTATCTTGGAGCGGTTAGGTCGTAAATGGTTCAACAACTCACTCGTTGATATCAAAACCAAAGATGCCCTAGAACAAATTCAAGGCTCCTGGATAGTCGAACTTGCCGAACTGGCACCGACCTACAAGAACGATAATGAAATCGTTAAGGCCTTTATCAGCCGTACCTCTGACCGGTTTCGTTCTCCTTATGGGAGACGGACCGAAGAGTATCCACGCCAGTGTGTATTCGCCGGTTCTACTAATAATCTTATGTTCTTAAAGGACCGCACTGGTAACCGCCGATTCTGGCCAATCACTGGTGATAAGGACCGCAAGACTAAGAACGCCTGGGAGTTGTCAAAGGACGAAATCGACCAATTATGGGCGGAAGCGTTCATGTATTGGGCGGAAGGTGAACCATTAGTTCTTGAGGGAGCACTTGAAGAGGAAGCCCTTAGAATCCAATTATCGCACACAGAAGGCGGTGAACTCGTAGGTCTTATTGAAGAGTACCTCGACATGCTACTTCCTGAAGATTGGGAAACAATGGATATCTACGATAGACGAGATTATGTCGCTAATTATGGCGATGACGATCATTGTGGTTCAGTGCAGCGGGAGCGGGTGTGTGCCCTTGAGATATGGTGTGAAGTGCTTGGCGGGGACAGGAAGAACCTGCAGAACGCAAAGGCGAGAGAGATTATTGACATCTTACAGTCAACGCCAGGCTGGAGCCCTTATACAAAAGGGACTGGCAAGGCACGTTTTGGCAGGCTTTACGGACCACAAAGAGCGTTTATAAAGGAAGGCACAGACCTCCTATCAATGTATAAACGAAATCATGGTAAGTAGGTGTGTCCAATTATTTGAGGTGTGTCCAATTATTTAATAGGCATGAATGTTCGTAAAAATAATTATTCAAGCCTATACATCGATAAATTTTGATATATACCAATAATTGGACACACCGAACACGTCTGGACACGCTAATCGGACACGGCCAAAAAGCGGATAACTGCTAATCTAAATAGTAAAGTGTATCTAGTGTGTCCAATTATTTATATAAAAATAAAAAAATAAATATATGAATAATTGGGTGTATATATATAAGCGTAAAAAACGCAAATACGCGTATATATATATGTTGAAAAAAAATTGGGCACTTCGGACACACCCCCCCCATAAATCCAGTATTGGTGTGGGTTCATAGGCGTGTCCGAGGGTGTGTCCAAGCATTTGTTGAGAACGAGGTGAGAACGATAGAAAAAGATATCGAACGTTGGTTAGGAAATCAACTCAAAAAACTGGGGTGCATATATATGAAATTCGTGTCACCTGGAAATGATGGTGTACCAGATCGGATTATCGTACTTCCAGGAGGCGGTGTCATATTCGTCGAGTTAAAAGATACGAACGGGAAGCTAATGGCTAACCAACGGGTACAGATTTCACGATTACGAAAGCAAGGCGCTTTGGTGTTTGTGGTAACCGGGATGTCTGATGCCAAGTTATTTGTTGAAGATATGGAAAGGGCGATACATGGACTTTCATCCACACGAGTATCAAAGCATTGCAATACAACGAATCATTGACAATACCCATTACGGATTGTTACTGGATATGGGGTTAGGTAAAACCATATCTACACTGATTGCGATTGACCGGCTTATGTATGACTACTTTGATATTAAAAAAGTATTACTCATCGCACCTAAGAAGGTAGCCGAATCTACATGGACCCAAGAAACGCAAAAATGGAGCGCTACAAGACGTTTAACGGTGGCTAAGGTGTTAGGTTCCGAGAAGGAACGTATACACGCCTTAGAGAGTGAATCTGACGTTTATGTGATAAATCGTGAAAACGTGCAATGGTTATATGAGTATTATCATAAGAAAAAATCGTTCCCTTTCGATATGCTAGTTATCGATGAGAGTTCATCGTTTAAGAACCCACAGGCTAAACGGTTTAAGGCGATACGAAAACTCCGTCCACTGTTTAAGCGTATCGTCATTTTAACAGGTACGCCGGCGCCGAATACGTTGCTTGATATTTGGGCGCAGATGTATCTATTAGATGGCGGTGAACGATTAGGTAAGACGATTACTGAATACCGTACCCGATACTTTACACCGGACAAAACCAACGGGCACGTCGTGTATAGCTACCGACTACTGCCCGGCGGTGATAAGGCGATATTCAGTAAGATGCAAGATATCTGTATGAGCTTAAAAGCTAAGGACTATCTTACACTACCTGAACGTATCGAAAACGTTATCACAGTAGAGATGAACCCTAAAGAATGGGAACTCTATAAACAGATGGAACGTGAGCACGTGCTTAGCTTAGCCAGTGATGACGATGTAAGTGCGTTGAATGCAGCAGCACTCGCCGGTAAATTGTTACAACTAGCGAATGGATCCGTTTATAACGATGGGGGTGAAATCGTAGTTGTCCATAATGAGAAGATTGAACGCTTGAAAGAATTGGTAGAAACGAATGAAGGAAAACCGATGTTAGTGTTCTACAACTTCAAGCATGACCTTCAATCTATCAAAGAAGCATTCCCAAAAGCGGTCGAGCTAAAGACCGATGATGATGTAGCGGAGTGGAACAAGGGCAAGATACAAATGTTACTTGCACATCCCGCATCAGCGGGGTACGGTTTAAACCTGCAAGCCGGAGGCAATATCATCGTATGGTATGGCTTAACTTGGAGCCTGGAGCAGTACCAACAAGCTAATGCGAGACTACACAGGCAAGGGCAAACACAGCCTGTGATTATCCACCACCTAGTCACCAAAGGCACGATGGACGAGCAGGTTATGAAAGCATTAGAACGTAAAGAAGCTGGGCAAGATGCCCTCTTAGAAGCTATTAAATATCGTAAAGAATTGTATAAGGAGTAGAACTATGCAAAAGAAATGCAGACGATGCGGTGACACATTTACAGTAAAAACACACGAGGATTATTGCCCAGAGTGTGAAAAAGTTATGACACCTCCTGGTGCGGGCGTGAGTAAAGAGTTAACCTGTGAGGGATGTGGAACAACCTTTATTCACAAAAAAGAAAAAGCGCAAGGTCGTTGGCCTAAATATTGTCCAGAGTGTCTACCTAAGTATTCGAAGGTACCTAAGAAGAAAGAAGTGCAAGCTATTGCAGAAAAGGTAGAGCCTGAAGTGAAGGTCGTCGAATTGCCTAAGCAAGAAGATGTTATCAATCATCCTTCACATTACACACGGGGTAAGATTGAGGTTATCGATTTTATCGAGGATCAACAACTTCCGTATCATCTAGGTAATGTTATCAAGTACATCGCACGAGCAGGGCATAAGGGTGACAAACTCGAAGACCTAAAAAAAGCACGGTGGTATTTAGACCGGTACATCAATGAGGTAATGCAGCATGAGTGACTATAAGGAAAAGGCGACGGCGTATCTACAAGATATTAAGATGATAGCCATACGTATTCAATCATTACGGCAAGATATTCGTAAACTGCAGTATGATATCATCACATTATCGGCGATTGATTATTCCAAAGACCGAGTATCGGGAGGCGGTACTCCCGTAGGTCTTGAAGGCGATGTGGCTAGACTTGTCGATACAGTAGATACCAAAAAACGGGAGATAGCAAAGCTTATTGCTAAAAGGGAAGAAGCAAGGGCTTTAATTGAACAGATAGAATGCATACCAGGGCGTATTATATTATCGCAAGAGTACATAAACGGAGCGTTCCCTAAGAAAGTACAAGCGATGATATATTACGAAAAAAGTAGTTACTTCAATTTAAAAAATAAAGCGTTGAACGAATTAGGGGAACTTCTTTCATAGTGGAGTACTTTGGAGTACTTTGGAGTGTTTTGGACTTAAATGAACCGACTTGACATAGTATAATGTAGTTGTGAAAGGTGTCATTAGTCATCTAACACAAATCCTCTCTTATACACAACTCGGCAAAAAGCACGGTGATGAAGACCGTGCTTTTTGTTGTATGTAGCATTGTAAATACAGGGGCCCGTATTTATGATGTAGGCGATCGCGTAAGCTAAGGAGAGGGAATATGTAAAAATGAAATTTACTGCACAATGAAACCAGGGCGAGCCGATTATGTCCACATACATTTCAAAGCTTATACATTATGAGCTTGCCCTGTATCGTTGTACACTGACATCTGATGACTAGAACTAGTAGTCCTCCGATAACTATATAGCCTAACAACAACCAACTAGTCATCGGATTTGAGCGTACAAACGTATTAAAGGTGAGAAGGTATGAGCACAGAAGTCAAATGTATTAAACGTAAATGCCTGAATAATAAGAACGGCGTTTGCACTGCACAACTAATTGAATACGACGGCCTGTGTCAAACGTATATCACACACGACCACGCACACAAAAGTAATTGTGGATTATGCACTCGTTCGCACGGCCGATTTAAGAGAAACAGCCGTGATGTATTAAGATAGCTTTTGGGGGTAGTACCCGCGCTAAATAAATAAATTTAAAATATTACACGTTTCGTTGAATTTTTGAGTAATTTTTTTTGTGGGTCCTTCTGGAGAAAATTGAAAGCGTGCGGTGGCCGAGACCCCAAAAATTGCTTAGATTTTAATTTTTTTATAACCTTGCTAGTGATATAGGTAATGAAAGGAGGCTGATTGATAAGTGAAAATTACAGATGATTTGAAAACAGCAACGGCCTCACAGTCGAACCTGGCGAAAGCACTTGGGCTCTCGCGTCAACGTGTTTCGCAACTGCTCCAAGAAGGGGTTTTAGCGACGGATGAAAAGAATAATATCCTGGTTATCAAATCCGTTATCAATTATGTCAAATATAAGGGCCAATCCTCTGCTGAAGAGGAAAGCAGTTCCGATGATGCGGTATTCGAGGTTGAAAAGGCCAAGAATGAACGCGCAAAACGCAAGATTGCTGAGTTGAAACTAGCCAAAATGAACGGCGAAGTGTACTCAGCGGATACTGTAGAACAGGTAATGACAGAAATGCTCGTAAATTTGCGTACACAATTGTTAGGATTGCCAACTAAATTGGCACCACAGTTACAAAATATAACAAAAGAAGAAGCATATAACTTGTTAACACAAGAAATAGAGGACAAATTGTCCGAATTAAGTGAATATACGCCGTCATTATTCATGGATAGCGATGAATTAGACGATGATAAAGCGCCAAGTTAGGCGCTTTTTTAATGCAAAAAAAGGAGGTGATAGCATGAAAACGGCAAAAGAATTGTGGCAATATGTCTCTAAAATGGGCCTAAAGCCACTTCCAAAAACCAGTGTTAGCCAATGGGCTGACGATTATCGCATGCTATCACAAGGCCTTTCAGCTGAACCAGGGCGGTGGAAAACTAGTAGAGCACCATATCAAAAGGATATTATGGATGCTTTCACGCAACCTGGTATTAATCGGGTAGTGGTTAAGTCAGCATCGCAGGTCGGGAAGTCGGACATAATGAATAATGTCCTAGGGCGATACGCTCATCTTGACCCATGTGCGGTCATGATGATTCAACCGACTATCGAATTGGCCCAAGATTATTCAAAGTCTCGTATCTCTCCGATGATCCGTGATACAAAAGTACTTTCACAAGTATTTTATGAAACGAAATCAGAAGACGGAGCCAAGACACGAGATGGTAAGAACACAATCTTATCTAAGTTATTCCCTGGTGGCCGTCTTATCATGTGCGGTGCGAACAGTCCGGCTGGATTGGCATCACGTCCTGTGCGTGTGCTACTTGCGGACGAAGTAGACCGCTTTCCAGATAGTGCCGGTACAGAAGGTGACCCAGTAGACCTTGCTGCCAAACGTATGACAACGTTCTGGAATAGGGTTATGGGGCTATTCTCCACGCCAACGAATGAAGGTAGCTCACGAATCGATGTAGAGTATCAAACAGGCACACAAGAAGAGTGGCAACATGAGTGCCCTAATTGTGGTGAGTACCATTTGATACGACATACTGAAATGGAATGTGAGACAGAGGAACATAAGGACGCCAAAGGTCGGAAGATTGTTGTAGTTAGCGATGTAAAATGGCGATGTCCTGATTGTGGATCTACATTCTCTGAAGATGAAATGCGAAAAGTTCCTCAAAAGTACATATCGAAAAATCCAGCTGCGTTGCATAATGGCATACGCAGTTTTTTTGTAAATGGATTCACGTCTCCTTGGCTAACCTGGAATGACATCATGAGGGAATGGCTAGAGGCTAAAGGTGACCCTACTCGTGAAAAGGTAGTTATGAATACACGTTTCGGGGAGTCATACGCACAGCAAGGTGCCTTTGAAGACTATCAACAATTCATTAGGCGCCGTGAAAAGTACGGCGCGGACCTTCCTGATGGTGTATTACTGCTAACCGGTGCCGTCGATACACAAGACAACCGGTTAGAGTATGAAATCACCGGTTGGGGATATGGTGAAGAATGTTGGGGCATCTGTAAGGGCGTTATCTTAGGTCAGCCTGATAATAAAGCAACATGGGATGCACTTGATGCGGTGCTCGATAAGGTATACCGATTTAAGAACGGCACAGGTCTTAAAGTAGCACGTGCTTTCATTGACTCAGGCGGTCATTACACTTCCAAAGTATACGAATATTGCGAAAAGAACTTCAGTAAGCAACGATTTGCCATCAAAGGTACGGCCGGAACACCTGGTATACCGTTAAATTATAAGATTGGTAAAGCTTCAGGAAGTAAGATTCCGCTTGTAATGCTAGGTGTTGACGATGGGAAACAACAGGTAATGAACCGATTAGCCATCGATGAACCTGGTGCTAAGTACTTTCATTTTCCGTTGGATGAAGAATTCTTAGGAACAAGAGGATACGATGAACTGTACTTCAAGGGGATTATTTCAGAACACAAAAAGAAAGTAAAACGTAAGGGCGTTATTCATGAGATATGGGAACCTACTGCAGGAGTTCGTAATGAACCATTGGATTTACGTGTATATAACCTAGCTTGTATGAACTCAATCCATCCTGATTGGGATAGATTGGCGGAAGTAGTCAAAGGCGGAGGCCATTCTACTACAACAGTGACCAATCCGCGGAAGAAACCAATGAAGAAACGCGGTCGTAGAGCTAGTAAAGTAGCAGATATTTAGGAGGATGTATGGCAACTAGTTATTCAAGAAAGCCAAGGCTAATTGACGTGCGATTAGAATGGTACGTTAAAGCTGAGGAAGCAATATTGACCGGGCAAAGCTATACAATCGGAAATCGTACTCTTACGAGGGCAAATTTGGCTGAAGTAAGAAAAATGATTGATGATTTAGTGGCACGGGGTGCTAAATTACCAGATATGGACACTGATAATGGGCGCGGAAACAGGTCAAAACGGGTAGTTTTTAGAGATTAGGAGGCTAAAATGGCGAGAAAAAACAAGAAATTTAGCGCTAAAATAGGCACTCCGAGGGCTCAAAATAGCGGATATAGTGAGGGTGGTGCCTCTCATAATAACAAATCATTGAAGGGGTACAATCCTAAAAAACTAGGTTATAAGGCTGATATTGGCGCAAATCTATCAACTTTGCGGGATAGGTCTGCAGATTTAGCCATAAATACACCAGTCGGCACGGCTGCGATCAACACGAGTACTACCCATACCGTTGGCGCAGGCCTCAATGTATTCCCTAGACCTAAATTTCAAATCTTGGGAATATCTGCAGAGGATGCCAGAGCGTGGGCACGTAAGGTGCGGGCAGAGTTCGACTTATGGGCAGACTCAAAAGACTGTGATATTTATCGCAAAAACAATTTGTACGATATGCAAAGTATTGCATATCAAGGGTATCTTACTGACGGTGATAGTTTTGCAGTGTTCAGACGTAAGCCCACTACGCCAGATATGCCGTATACATTACGGCTTCAATTAATTGAAGGGAATAGAGTAAGCAACCCGCTCACCACTTCAACGTATGCTACAGGCGACCCAACTGGAGTTGAAGCACTTAATTCAGATAACGGAAATCGCATATTGAATGGTGTGGAAATTGATACCGACGGCGCAATTGTAGCTTACTGGGTGTCTAATCAAGTACCCGGCGAACCAGTTTCGAGCCTTTTAACTACGTGGGCACGGGTTGAGGCATACGGAAAGCGTACAAGTATTCCTAATGTGCTTCAAATTAGTAATGATACTAGACCGGAGCAGTATAGAGGGGTACCTTATTTAGCCCCAGTCATTGAAACGCTAAAGCAAGTGTATCGGTACACAAATGCAGAGCTTACATCTGCCATTATTAAATCGTACTTCGCACTATTCTTTACAGAAGCAGTTACTAACTCAGGGTCGTTAAATGATATGCTGGCCGATAATGGTGTTGATGATCCAACGGAACCAGTAGTTGATGTATCAGAATATAATTTAGGGCCTGGTACATTAAACGCCTTACCGAAAGGTGTAGACGTAAAGAGTGTTGATGCTTCCAACGCTCAATCTACTTTTGAAGTATTTAGTACTCAACTCATCAAACAAGTAGGCGCTGCACTTAACCAGCCTTACGAAGTATTGATGAAGAACTTCAACTCCTCGTATTCTGCAAGCCGTGCAGCAATGTTACAGGCTTGGGAAGAATATAAACTACGTCGCAAGTGGTTCGCCCGTGATTTCTGTCGGCCTATCTATGAGGTTTGGCTAATGGAAGCTGTAGCGACTGGACGAATAGAGGCGCCTGGTTTCTTTGATGATCCATTAATTCGAAAAGCATGGTGCAATGCTGATTGGTTTGGACCGACTATGTCCATCCTTGACCCAGTTAAGGATATGAATGGCAGTACACTTCGCGTTGAAAATGGAGTTTCCACTCGCGAACGTGAAGCGGCTGAAATGACAGGGACAGACCTTGAAGAAAACATTGCACAACTTGCATTTGAAAAGCAACTCATGGAGAAATACGGCATGGGGCTAGCTGATGCGGGTAATCCTTCCGTTGGCTCTAAATCTGAAGCGAAAGGAGGTGAAGAGGATGAATAAATTTTGGTCTGTTAAGAATTTTGTAAATCAAAATGGTACTGGCCAATCTGAGTTGATTTTATATGGTGATATTTCTGAGACTTCTTGGTGGGGCGATGAAATTACACCACGTGAATTTGCAAGTGACTTAGCTAGTTGTAATGGTAATGAATTAACAATGCGCATCAACTCTGGAGGTGGTGACGTATTCGCGGCACAAGCTATCCACAATATGATCAAAGCCTATGCTGGAAAAGTAACAGCACACATTGATGGCTTATGCGCGAGTGCAGCTACAATTATTGCATGTGCGGCGGATAAGGTAATTATGCCAAGCAATGCTTTGTACATGATTCACAATCCATCTGTATTTTTAGGCGACAGCTTTGACGCGGACGGACTAACTAAAATGGCGAATTATTTGGGAAGTGTTAAACAAACCATTGCAAATGTTTATCTAAGTCGTAGCGATGTTTTGACACCTGAGCAGATAAATACCCTTATGGATGACGAAACGTGGCTCACAGCGGATGAGGCGAAGTCCTACGGCCTAATTGATGAAGTAGACACGGCGATTACTGATAAGGCTGTTATGAATGATGGGATGGTTATCGTTAACAAAGTATCTTGCAAATATTCGGCCAAAAATGAAGCCAAAATCAAACAATTTTTAAAACATAAGGAGAAACCTATGACTGAAAACCAATTCATAGCAAGCTTAAAAGGTTTGCTCGGTACTTCTACAAACGAACCTGCGGAAAATGCAGCAGTAACAGCAGAACGTGAACGTGTTGAAACCTTAAACGCACTAAAAGGGAACAATGAAGTTATCAATCGTTTAGTAGATGTGGCTGTTAAAGAAGGTAAAACTGTAGATGAAGTAACACCTTTCATCTCCGCCGTATCCGATATTCCTGTAACTGATAACAAAGTAGTCGACCAAATTCGACAATTGGTTATCGATCAAATGGAATCCGGTGCGGATGAAGTGGTACCTCAAGGTGCATCTACACCAGAAACCAATGATGCAGTAGCTAAAGCTAGTGCAATTGATGAAGTTGTAGCATTTGCAAATGCTAAGAAAGGCGGTAAATAATGGCGTATTTCGAACAAGTAAATGGCGTCGCAGCTGATTACCTATTAGGTGGTGGCGGTGTGCCTGTATTAACTCAAAATGTAAAAGCAGCAGTTGGTGAGTACAAACGTGGCCAAGTTCTTGAAAATAACGCTGGCACATTCCAAAAAATTGCAAGCGGTAAACCTGCGGGCATCGTGGTATCCGACACTACTACAACTACTGATCACAATGTAGTGACTGTATATGTCTCTGGTCGCTTTAATCGAGAAGTATTGGTAGTTGACAAAGCTTACAAAATTAATGAACATGAAGCGGATTTTAAAGACGCTCACTTATTCTTAACTAGCATTAAATAGGGGGAACTATATAATGGCAATTGATTTCAAAGATACATTATCTTTAATGCAAGCTGTAGAACGAATGAAAACCCCGGCAAGTTTCTTGCTTGATACTTTCTTCCCACAAGTTCCGGCAGTTGCAACTTCTAAAAAAATCGCAGTAGAAACTCGTAAACGTGGTCGCACTCTAGCACCTTTTGTATCTCGCGGCGCATCTGGTGTAAATGTTAAACGTGCTGGCTCTAAAATTGCTTTATATGAAGCGCCTATGATGGGCCCTCGTACAGTAATTGATCCTGAGCAACTTGACCAACGTGCCTTTGCGGAAAATATTGTATCTACAATGACACCTGCGCAACGTGCAGCACAAATGCAAGCTGAAGATTTGTCTTATTTGCAAGGTACAATCATTAATCGTAAAAACAAAATGGCTGCCGATTTGCTTACCACTGGTAAATGTAAAGTTGAAGGCTATGCTGATGATGGTGCGACTGTCCTAACTGATGAAATTGATTTTGAATTTGAACAAGACATCACACCTACTACTGCATGGGACCAAGCTGGCGCTGATATTTATGGTGATTTGAAAATGGCGTCCGAAAAAATTCAGGAAAACGCAGGAATCGTACCAACTGTATTAGTTGTCGGTAAGAATGTTGAAAAATATATTCTTGATAATGCATCTATCAACAAGATGTTGGCCATTCCTAATCGTGAAAACATGACTATGTTTAGCTTTGCGCCTGAATACTTATCTCCACAAGTTCGGTATGTTGGTCGTATCATGTCCTTAAACATTGATGTGTATGCATATCTTGAAACATATCAAGATGATGAAGGCAAGGTAAAATCCTTTATCGGTGATGATGCTGCGGTATTAGGTGTTCCTGGCCGTGGCCGTCAACAACATGCAGCAGTAACATTGCTTAACGATGACAACCAATTCACAACATATGCAGGTATTTATGTACCTTATTACTATGCTAATAAAGCTACACAAGAATTAACATTGTCTGTATATTCCCGTTGCGTATTGATTCCTGAAACTATCGACGATTGGGCTACTATTAAGACTAAATAGGGGGTAACCTACTTATGAAAATCAGAGTATTAAAGGGTTATTTAGCACACGAAGGCGAGATGTATGGTAAGGGCGAAGTAGTCGATATCAAAAAGAAAGCAGTCGCGTTGTCCTTGCTTGAATCTGATAAGTTTGAATCTGCTGAAGATGATCCTATTGAAGCGCCGAAGCCATTGGAAGTCGTTCCAGATGAACCGGAAGAAGAAATGGAATTACCTGAAGTTGATGCGGAAGTTACGGTGAAAAAATAATGCGATTTAGAGATTACCTAGAAAGCGATATTGACGATGTATTCCTAAATGAGGACGAATTCGCCGAAGGGCATGATCTAAATGGCACAGTAGCTAAAGCGGTTATTCAATCGCCAACGGCGAGAGAGTCATTCTTGTCGAATGGCTCTCACGTATCAAATGACGGATTGCACGGGGTGTCTGTATTTGTGCATTGCAAATTAAAGGACATCCCTGAAATTCCATCACAGGGGAACGTATTCCGATTAGACGGAGACGTTTACGTCGTTCAAAGTGCAATGGAAGAAGATGGGTTAGTATCCATTGAATTAAGAGCAGAAGCTAGAGGCGGTGTTGACGGATGGTTGAGCTAGAACTTGATAAAAGTGCAGTGGCAACAATTGAAAAAGCACTGGAAACGTTAAAAGAAGATAGAGTTCGACGTGTCTGCCAAGCCGCATCAAAGCGTGCAGCAACAACTGCAAGAAAAGCAGGCACGCAAGCACTACGCAATATCTATGCTATCAAAGGTGTATCGGTTGTAAAGTCCGGTGTATCTATCAATAAATTGAATAATGGCACAGAAATGCGTATCAAAGGTGGCTATACTAGCGCTCAAAAGTACTTCAAAATTAAATCACTTAAGCGAAAAGGTGTGTTTGTATCGATTAAAAAAGGTACAGAAACAAAGGTACCAAACGGCTTTGTTAGTGCATCCGGTATCTTTATGAAACGCCAAGGCAAGGACAGATATCCGTTAAAGGGAATATATGGGCCAGCCTTACCGCAAATGTTTGGTAATGAAACTGTTATGAATGCCATGCAAAAGGAAGGTATGGAAATGTATGAAAAGCGCTTATATCACGAATTAGAGCGCGCGTTAGGAGGTAACTAATGACGCCATTAGATGTATCAGATGGTATTGCTAAATATCTCATGAATGAGTTACGAAAGCTGAATGAAAACAGTGATGTTACCGAAAGACCTATTCGAGTATGGAGCGGTTTCTTACCAAGAGTGGACAAGAATGAAGACAAGCGCAAATTATGCCCGGCCGTAGTAGTGCATCCGTACTCTGTTAGTGATGCAGATAGTTCGACGGTAGGTATTACTGTATTAGTAACTACTTATGATGAAGCCTTAACTGAAGGCCATGTCGGACTATATCACCTATTAGAGGTAGTGCGTGAGCGGTTGTTATCTGATAATCCGGTAGCACTTAAATATGAAATTAAGGAGAATACCATTAATACAACAATTCCTGATGATCAACCATACCCTCAATGGGTTGGGTATCTTGAATTTGAAGTGTATATTCCTGTTATTCGTAGGAATCTAAATAAGATATTCACGGATAACAAAGTAATTGAATAGGAGACAACGATGAACCCTGTTGTATATGTTGGGCCTTCGTTCCGCAGTAGCCGGCTAAACCAATTCATGGTTTTTAGCGACGGTGCACCACTGCCTGAAGCGGAAGACCCTATTTTTATGCATTTATTCGTGCCTTTAGGTGAGCTTAATCAGGCAATGATTGACGTCAAAACACAAGGGACACAATTAAATGTATTTTATGTAAACGCATTGAAAAATTATAAAGGAGTGAAGTAAATGGCCTTTTATCATGGCGTCAAAACAAGTGAGCAAGCTACCTCTGTAATTGCTCCTGTCCAAACTACTGCCGGCCTTCCTGTTGTGTTCGGTACTGCACCTGTACACCTTACAGAAGACCCTAGTGCGGTAGTCAACAAGCCAATCATCTGCTACAGCTGGGAAGAAGCTGTTCAACAACTTGGCTACTCTGAAGATTGGGCACATTTCACATTATGTGAAGCGATGTACGCACAATTCAAATTGTATGGTGTAGCTCCAATTGTATTTGTTAATGTATTGGATCCTGCTAAGCACAAGAAATCCACTACAACAACTGCTACATTGGCAGAAAAGAAATGTGTAGTAAAAGCAGCAGTATTGCTTAATACATTAAAAGTATCTAGTGCTGGCCAAGCGGGTGTAGCTAACACAGATTACACGGCAGCCTTTGATGACAAAAATCAATTGGTTATCTCCGTTGTAAAAGGTGGAAAATTTGATACAGCTACTACATTGAACCTTACTTATGATGAACTTGATGTAGAAAACTTTGATTATAGAAATGTAATCGGCGGGGTGGATAGCAACGATAAAGCAACCGGTTTTGAATTGATTGATACAATTTATCATCATTTCGGCATTGTGCCAGGGCTTATTGCTGCGCCGGGCTTCTCTCAAAATCCTACAGTAGCATCCGTTATGAAGGCAAAATCTCGTGTCATTAACAACTTATTTAGAGCGACAACATTAGTTGATATCGATACTACGCAAGTTGTTAAATACACTGATGCTTATGAATGGAAGAAAGGTAATAGCTATACGGGCGAATCCGAAGTCGTATGTTGGCCAAAAGTTCGTAATGGCGACTATGTGTTCCATATGTCTACACACATTATGGGCATTATGGGTAAATGCGATGCGTCTAATAGCGATATTCCTACGCTATCCCCTTCTAATAAATCTATGAACATCACAGGTTTATGTTTGGCTAATGGCAAGGAAGTTATGCTTACGCATTCTCAAGCGAACTTATTGAACTCTCAAGGTATTATGACGGCCGTTAACATCAACGGTTGGGTATCTTGGGGCAACTATACAGGTGCATATCCTGGCACAACTGATGTTAAGGATACATTCATTTGTGTACGTCGTTTCAATGATTGGGATGACCAAACATTCATCTTAACGTATTGGCAAAAAGTGGATATGCCTATCTTGCCACGTAATATTAAAACAATTCTTGATAGTGAAACAATTCGTCTTAACGGGCTTACTTCTCGTGGCTTTATTTTGGGCGGTCGTATTGAATTTAAAGAAGCAGAAAACCCTACAACAGACTTGTTGAATGGTATTATTCGCTTCCATAAATACCGTACACCACCAATTCCAGCGCAAGAAATTGAAAGCATTTCTGAATACGATGTTTCCTATTTCAAAACATTATTTCAAACAGTATAGAAAGGGGTAATTAATCATGGCATCTATCAACCAAGTGCCGGAAGTGCTTAATGACTTCCGTGTATATGAAGAAGGTTCTGACAACTGTTTAGGTGTTGCCAAAGTAGAATTACCTAGTGAATCTGTAATGACTCAAACTGTAAAAGGTGTGGGCATAGCAGGTGAAGTAGAAGCGCCAGTTATTGGGCACTACTCTTCTATGGAAACTAAACTTACTTGGAACACTCCAACAGAAACTACACACCGCCTTACAGGTGGACGTGGCGTGCGCTTAGAAGTACGTGGTGCTATCCAATGTTGGGATAGCGGTAAAGATAAATATGTAATTGTGCCTACACGTGCTGTTATTCGTGGCCGTGCTAAATCTAAAGAAAACGGCACATATGAATCTGGCAATACTATTGATGCAACGAACACAATCGAAACCACATATTTGAAGCTCGAACAAAACGGCAAGGTAGTTCGTGAAATCGATAAATACGCATATAAGGATTCTATTTCTGATGGTACGGACTTCCTTGGCGATGTTCGTGCTGCACTCGGTATTTAGTCTGTAGAAAGGACGATCACTAATGAGTAAACAAAGTACTATGAACGAAACAACTGGTATTGAATTAGTAAAAGCAGGTCATTCCTTACAATTTGAAGGAATCAGCGGTTATACATTAATTAAATGTGAGAAGTCTGCAAAGAATGAAGATAGAACCATCACAGTTCCTGCATTATCTATGACGTATCAAGCACATGTAGCAGCTGCTGCATGTGGATGTAAAGTGGATGATATTTATAGTCTTCCGGCTGCTGATTTTACTAGAGTGTGCTTAGAGGTACAGAATTTTTTGCTCAATTCCGAAAAATAACTGACCTAGAAAGGTATTTTACAGGGTGTGCGATTACGTGTAGTAAATACACAAGCACGTCAATGGATTACTTTATTCGAGAGCTGGACGTGGATGAGTTCATAGTCCACGTTCAGCTCATTAGTGATGGTATCGAGCGTGAGAATAAAGCGATGAAAGGGAGAAAATAATGGCCAATAAAGTCTTAGAAATGGCGATTGCCATTAAAGGTAAACTCGACGGCGGGTTATCTTCCTCTGTATCAAAAGCATCTCAGGAACTCAACAAACTATCAAACGCAATCAAGGACCAACAGGCACAATACAGAAAACTGCAAGCTATCTCACAAAAGTCGGGGAATGTTAGTGACAGGAATGCGGCTATTGCCGCTGAGCAAAAACTGAATTCTATGTTACAAAGACAGGCCCAGTTGAGGTCTAATATTGCAAGTCAGACTGCGCATCAAAATGCAATCAGTAAAATGGGAGGTGCAAGCCCTTTAGCAGGGGCAGCATCAGCCGCACAGGGTGCAAGTGCCGCAGTAAGCGGAGTCACAGGAAAGCTTGCAAATTTCGCTATGGTCGCAGCCGGTGGCTTTGGTATTGGTGCAATTATAGATAACGTTGTAAATGCGGGCGAGGCGCTATACCAATTGTCCAATAAACTACATATGACAACTGCTGAAACATCGCAATTTAAGAAGATCATGACGTTAAGCGGTGTGGATGTAGAAGCGGCGGCTAAGTCATTCGCTAAAATGGATAAGACCTTAGCCGGCGGTGGTAAAAGTGCCGAAGCGTTGCAGGGGTACCTCAGTCAATTTGGAGTATCTTTAACTGATGCAAATGGCAAGTTGTTGCCTATGAACCAACAATTGGACGCAATGGCTAAAGGCTACCAAAATGCGGTAGCACAAGGCCGAGGGCAAGAATTCATGCTTGAAACACTAGGCGCCAAAGGCCTGGAGCTTACTAAAGTATTTGAAAACTATGCAGATGCACAAGCGGCCGCATCACAAATAAAGGGTGTTGGTATAGATCCTAAATCACTTCATGAAATATGGCTACAGATGAACATCCTGAAAGCGGAAGCTACGCAGGTTGCATTAGGCTTGGCACAGGCATTTATACCGATTGCCCAGCAAATATTACCGGCACTGATACCGGTATTACAAACCGTTGTAACGTTCATGAAGGATAATAAGGAAGCTATTGCAGCCGTAGTAACAAACGGATTGAAATTGGCCTTACTATATGGTACTGCTACAAAATTGGCATCTGGTATTACTACAATCACTACAGCTTTTAAAGGTGTAGAAACGGCCACGAGTGCCTTTAAAGCCGCTGGCGCATTAATAGGAGGACCATGGGTAATTGCTATCATGGCGATTATTGCAGCGATATACCTATTAGTAACTAACTGGGATACGATTTGTTCTACATTAACATCTGTTTGGGATAGCGTATGCTCCGGGCTAAGTTCGATATGGGATAGCGTGTGTTCTGCTTTAAGTTCTGCATGGAGCGCCATTATATCTGGAATTATGACTGTGATAAATGGCCTATTATCAATTGGGCTAAGCGTGTTTAATGTATTGAAAGCGGCGGTAATAGCCTACGTAAATTTATGGCTTAACTTACCAACGTACATTGGTATGGCCGTAGGATTTATTATAGGCATTATTTTGCGATTGCCTGCGATTATGGTACAAGTTGGTACTGCTGTTATATCTGCCGTTGTATCATTCGCCACAGAGTGTTATACCTTTGCGGTTACCACTTTTGGGGCTATGGTTGAGGGGATTTATAACTTCTTAATTAATTTACCTACCTACATGATTACATTGGGTGCTGAATTCGTAGCGGCAGTTATCTCGTTTGCTTCTGAAGCATATGCTACGGCTACTTCTTGGATTAGTAATTTAGTTAATGATGTTATCAATTTCCTCGTGAACTTACCTAGTGCCTGTGCAGAAGCCGGAGCAGCGTTTGTAGCGGCCGCAGAGCAATGGGCAAGTGATGCCTATAATGCTGTGGTAAACTGGGTAAGTCAAATTCCGAGTGCGGTATCTAACGCAATTGCAGGTGCGTGGGCAAGTATTAAGGCCCAATTTAGTGGAGGTTTCACAGTTGGTGTTTCCGCCGCTGGAGGTAATGCGTATGCTAATGGTGGTGTAATTACATCTCCAGAAGTTGCATTGATTGGTGAAGCCGGATATCCTGAAGTCATTGTCCCTATTGATGGTAGTGCTAATGCGATGAATTTATGGCAAACGGCTGGACGGATGCTAGGTGTGAGTGGGGCGCAGACTGCTGCAGCACCTACTGTATCCTTAGCCCCTAGCTTACCTAAGACTTCAGCTAGTAGTAATAGCGGATCGCCTGTGCAAATCACATTCGCACCTGTCATTAACGCAGGTAATGGTTCAACGGATGATATTATGTCAGCATTAGATGCAAAAATGCGTGAATTTGAACAAATGATGCGTAGCTATACCACTGGGCAACGGAGGTTAAGTTATGACTAGCTATACAACAATACAAGGGGATATGTGGGACTTAATCGCCTATAAGGTGTATGGTAACGAACGATACATCAATTTATTGTTAGAAGCCAATCAAAAGCACCGTAATACGGCAATATTTTCCGCAGGTGTTGTGTTAACATGCCCAGATGTTCCTCCTGATTCCTTACCTGAATTCTTACCACCATGGAGGCGATAGTACATGAGCTTACAAAAGAGCCTAGCTAAGGTCCAAAAATGGAAGAAGGATTTAACGCCACAAACGAAGTTAGCACGGCGGGCATGGTGTACGATTGGCTACCAACATTGGGGGAGTAAGGAATCAAAGGACATCACCGACGATATTAGTAAATACCTTCTTGATGTAACTTTCACAGATAATCTTTCAGGAACTGTAGATGATGTGGCTATTTCATTAGAGGATAGGGGTCGTCTATGGGTCGATGATTGGTATCCTGTGAAAGGATCATTACTAGAAGTCGCCATTAATACAGTAGCATGGGAGAAATTAGGGGATGAACAATTTACGTTACCAATCGGCAAATTTGAAATTGATGAATTCGAAGGAAGTAGCCTTCCGGATGTAGTCAAAATCAAAGGTGTTGCTATTATCGGTAGCACTGACTTACGGGAGAAAAAGAAAGACAAATCGTGGAAAGATACAACGCTTAAAGCGATTGCTACCGAGAAAGCGAAAGATAATAAGTTAAAGCTATTGTGGGATGCAGATTTTGACCCACCGTTAAAAGATGCCTCTCAAAGTGCTGAATCAGACCTCGCATTTTTGCAAAAACTTTGCAATGATGCGGGGTTTTCTCTTAAGGTATCCACTGAACAGTTGATTATATTCGATGATTACAAATACGAAAATGTAAAGCCTAAAGTCATTATTCGTAGACCAGGTGGTCAATATCAACCTGTACAAACTAAAGAAGGTGAACAACCGCCTTTGATCATTACTAGGGCAATATCTTATTCGTACAAGAGTAAAACTCGTGAAGTATATCGAGCATGCCATGTGAAATATACAGATAAGGATAAGAAAACTGTGATTGAGGATACGTTTGAAGATCCTGACCGTAAGGGGCATACGTACCTTGCCGTGTTGGAAGTTAATGAGCAGGTAAAAGACAAGGCCGAGGTAACTAGACTTGCTAAGAAGAAGCTTAGAGAAGCTAATAAAGAAGCGGATACAATGTCTTTTAGTTTCCCTGGGAACCCTCTTATTATGGCATCGGTTACTGTTAAGCTCGAAGGTTTTGGTGTGTTCGATGGTAATTATTTAATTACGAAAGCGACACATACATTAGGGGCCAATTATTCAACGTCGATTGATGTAAGGAGGTGTTTAAATGGCTACTGATATATTATCTGCATTAGCAGATATGATATTCATTGGAAATGTTTCAAGTACAATTCCTGAAGAAGGAAAAGCCGTTGTTACACGCCTTGATAGAGAAGGTGTTGTAACGGCGCCGTTATCTGTCATTAATCGAGGTGCAGCACACGATAAGGACTATTGGATGCCAGCTATTGACGACCAGGTATTATGCATTATGCTACCAAATCGGTCTGGTCGTGGCTTTTCTGATGGATTCATTATTGGAACATTCTTTAGTAGTGCGGATCCAACTCCAGGTGGAGCAGATAATGGTAAACGTGTGCTCACTGTTCCTGGAGATATGACACTCAATGTTGGTGGCACTTTATCAATCAATGCAAGTAGTGGTGATGTAGTGGTTAATGGTATTTCCTTAGTTCATCATGTGCATGGCGGTGTAGTGTCTGGCGGTTCTACAACAGCCGGACCAAAATAGGAGGTATAGATGTATATCGGATATTTAGCGGATATAGTATTCTATACCGCATTAGACAATGTTCTCACTGTATCTGACGTAACGCGTTCAGGTAGTGCTAGATGGGAGAAGCACAATCTGATGTTAGAAAAGCCTGTTAAACAATTTAGTGGGCCGGATGTAGAACAAATCACTTGTAAAATTCTTATTTCTGCATCGCTTGGGCAATCTCCGGATAGTACTGTTAAGAAGTTGCGAAATTATCGCGATACAGGAGCTGTATTGCCGTTTATTATTGGCGGTAAGCCTGTTAGCCAAAACTACTTTGTAATCATGTCCCTGAGTGAAGATAGTTTATTTACGGATGCATATGGCAAGACCCAATCTATTGAGGTATCGCTAACTCTTGAGGAATATCCAGATAAAAATACAGTAGAAGAAAAGTCGCTTCTTAATAAATATGGTAATACATTTAATCAAGTTAATACGATATTACGGAGGTTCTAGCCATGCCAGCAACGTATGAAATTAAACCAGTTACGGACAATAGGATATCGCTAGCACCTGAAAGTGAAGTTGCTGAGATTTTGCAGAATGTGCAAACGATTATTTCTACTGTTCGTGGTAGTGTGCCACTAGATAGGGAGTTTGGTATTGATGGCCGTATTATTGATATGCCTATCCATCAAGCTCAAGCGCATCTATCTAATGACATATTCCAACAAATTAAACGGTACGAACCGCGTGCCAAAATTAGTGATATATCATTTACCGCCACACATAATGGGGCGTTGATTCCGAAAGTGATGGTGACTGTATGAGATTATCTGATTTACCTAATGTTGAATTCTTTAACACAGATAAAGAACACGTTCAACAAAAGGTATTTGATATTTACATAACAGTAACAGGGCGAACCTTGGGAGAGGGCGACCCTGTTACTTTATTTTTAAATGTAATTTCGGAAATTATTATCCGATTATTAAACGATGCCAATTATGCAGCGAAACAAAATCTGTTAGCATATGCAGAAGGTGATAATTTAGATCACGTTGGAGCTGTTCCTGCTGCCGTTGAGCGATTGCGGGCAACAAAAGCAACTACGACTATCCAAGCTACCTTGTCAGCAGTGCGTACGAACTCTGTTATTATTCCAAAAGGTACAAAAATATCCACAGCAGGTGGCGAATATTTTGTTACTGTTGAGAATTTGGTAATTCCACCAGGTCAACTCAATGGGTCCGTAAAAGCAGAAGCACAACGTACAGGCGCACAAGGTAATGGGTTTAAACCAGGTGAAATAAGTACAATTATTGACCCTATAGCATTTGTGGATACGATGAGTAACACCACATTGTCTGAAGGTGGCTCTGATACAGAGGATGACGAAGCCTATCGTGAACGTATTCATGAGGCTCCTGAATCATTCTCCGTGGCAGGCCCTGAAGGTGCTTATGAGTATTTTACAAAATCTGCATCACACCTCGTGGCCGATGTAGGTGTATACTCTCCGCATCCTGGGGAAGTTAATATCTATCCATTACTATCTGGCGGTGGTATTCCGGGGCAAGAATTACTTAAGACTATTACGGAGTATTTGTCTGATAAGAAACGTAGACCGTTAACGGATAAGCTAACTGTATTAGCCCCTACTACTACGCAATATAATATCGATGCTAAGTACTACATTGAAAAAGGTGCCGATGCCACAGTGGTAAAAGCTAAGGCAGATAAAGCCGTCAATGACTATGTAATTTGGCAAAAATCTAAATTAGGCCGTGATATAGTGCCTAGTCGATTGGTGCAAATGCTCATGGATGTATCTGGAATTAAACGCGTTGAAGTGACTGCCCCTGTATTTACTCCGATTGCAGAACAAAACGGCGTGGCAGTAGCCAATACAATCGCCGTAGTGCTTGCAGGAAGTGAGGAAGAATGATACGTGATAGTAAGTATACCAGTTCAGAACATCTTCCCTCCTCAATCGATAAGGAGCCAATTAAAGCCCTTGCTAAAACGTGGGATGATGCGTTAGCCGAATTCATGAATACGAATACATTGCTATTGTGGTCATCCGTTGATACTGAATCTGAGAGTGTCATTGATCATTTAGCATATCAATTACACGTGGATGATTATGACAGTGGGTTACCGATAGAGACTAAACGCGAAATGGTGAAGAATTCAATTGATATTCACCGCCATAAAGGCACGCCATATGCTGTTGAAAAAGCCGTACAGACTATATATTCAGATTCGAAAATAGCAGAATGGTTCGATTATGGAGGTAAGCCTTATTATTTTAAAGTTACGCTTATTACAGCACCATTAACCGGCAAATCGGATATTGTTAAGCTTATACGCGCTATCAATGCCGCCAAGAATGTACGGTCCTGGTTAGGTGGTATTGAATTCATTCGACGAATTAATTTCAATAAGTATTTCGCTGGGTGGTGCGGTGTGTCTAAGAAAGTGAATGTCAAGTGTGATTTTACGAATGCATGGCGCATTAATTTGAATACCCATGTAACGTCTTACACAGTTGAATCAAAGAAAACGAAGATTAATGTAGCGCTAGATAATAGCGTTAGATAGGAGGAATATATGGCAGAATGGTCAAATGCAACCATGACTGATGTTGGTGCTGCTTTGCAAGCAAAGGTAAATGCGGGCAAGACTAAACTGACATTCACGAAAATCAAAGTCGGTAGTGGTGTTAATGCAACGAATCCATTGGCATTAACTGATGTAATCTCCTCTAAATGGGAGACTACTAATTTTGTAGTTAAGCTAGAAGGTAAAATTGTAAGCGTTGATACAGTTATAACTAATACTGGCATACATGAAGCTTTTCGAATGTCTGAAATTGGGTTATTTGCACAAGATCCTGATAAGGGTGAAATATTGTATGCATACCTTACGGACCCTGAACCGGACAGAATGCCGGCAGAAAGTGGCTCAGTAGTTGTATCTCAAGAATTAACCATCGGAATGGTATTTAGTAATACAGGAAATGTATCGCTAACTGTTAATATAGGCGCGTTGATAACACGTGAGCAGTTAACAGAAGCAGTTAAACAACATAACACAGATATTTCATCTCACCCTCCTATCACAGATCAAATTAAAGCAATCCTCGGTAGTGCTAACTGGAAAGACTCTCCGGCGAGTACGCTTGTTACAATTAAAAACTTACTAGGCCAAGGGGCTATAGTTGCGTCTAAACTTGATGCTAATGCGGGGTTTGTTAAATTTGCTAATGGTTTCACTATCCAGTGGGGA
>OBVJ01000223.1_pt1 | contig 38133 bp, 36 predicted proteins | sample 1495071 | NCBI WGS metagenome assembly OBVJ01 (sample SAMEA2579985, study PRJEB22360) | human gut metagenome | reverse complement strand
TATTTAACACACCCCGAGTGATAGATTCTAGAGACTTGAGACGAACTGCAATCATTGTCGTCTTATCTGTACAAACTGGAACATATACGGATTTACCATGTTCTAAAGCATGACGAATCACATCGTCTAAATTGGCCTCCTTGGGCATCGCCAAATAGGCCATAATGGTATTAGCTGATATATACTCAGGACTATTAACAATTTGATCTGTCAAAAGCGTAGTCCATCTATGACAATCAGCAACGGATAAAGCAGCGCGCTTGGACTTGCACGCCCGGCGCACTGCTTCCTTTGTATTCATTATTTTTCTTCCTTGTTTTTCTTGGAAAGTACGTTAGCAATTGCAGAACGCGCAAATGTTAACTCCACTTTTTCAGATACTTGAACCTTTACTTTTTCATCATCAAGTTCAACGATTTCACCATAAATACCGCCAATTGTAACGATTTTTTGGCCTTTTTTCAAGCTACCTAACAAATTAGCGCGCTCTTTTTGTTGTTTCTTTTGTGGACGCCATAATAAAAAATAAAAGATTACGACCATCAACAAAATAGGCCAGCTAGTTTGCAACACTTGTAAAATATCTTCCATTTTATCCTCCTAGTATAATAAATATATTTTTCTTTTCTAGTATAGCCACCTAATATAGATTTGACTAGACTTAATTACTATTTTTTAAAGCTATCCCAAAACTGCATTCTAAATTGAGGGAATCGATCTTCCAAAATAGCTTGTCGCATTTGACGCATAAACTCAAGCAAGAAGTAGAGATTATGGTATGTTACGAGACGCAATGCCAAAATTTCTTCCGCCTTATACAAGTGACGAATATAAGCGCGGGAATAATTTTTACATGTATAGCACTGACAGCCTTCTTCTAAAGGACCCCAATCATGAGCAAACTGCGCATTTCGAATGTTAAGGCGCCCCTTCCAAGTCATAGCCATCCCATTTCGAGCAACACGTGTTGGATATACGCAGTCAAACATATCAATACCACGTGCCACGCCTTCAACGAGACAGTCCGCTGTACCAACGCCCATCAAGTAACGAGCCTTATTAGTTGGCAACAATGGTGTGGTATATTCCAAAATCTCATTCATTAAATCATGAGGTTCCCCAACGGATAAGCCGCCGATACTATAGCCTTCAAAGTCCATAGCGACTAACTCTTCCGCACTTTGTTTACGCAAGTCTTTATACATGCCGCCTTGAACGATACCAAACATACCTTGACGGTCATGAGCCTTACGAGCCTCTTGGCAACGATGAGCCCAACGTGTGGTACGCGCTGTAGAACGCTTCGCATAATCATGATCTGCTGGATATGGAATACATTCATCAAAGGCCATCGCAATATCAGAACCTAATTGCTCTTGTACCTTTGTGGCAACTTCCGGAGATAAAAACTGTTTAGAACCATCAATATGTGATCTAAAAGTTACACCTTCTTCAGTAATCTTACGCATGTCGCCTAAGCTAAATACTTGGAATCCACCGCTATCAGTTAAAATAGCTTGATCCCAATTCATAAACTTATGCAACCCACCTGCTTCTTCCACAAGTTCAGGACCAGGACGAAGGAATAAATGGTACGTATTACTCAAGATAACTTGAGAACCAATAGCCTTTAATTCTTCAGGCGTCATTGTTTTAACAGTTGCCTGTGTACCTACAGGCATAAACATTGGGGTTTGGAAGGTGCCATGTGGTGTATGCAATAAACCTGCACGTGCCCCCGTATGAGGACATGTCTTTTGTAATTCATAAGTAATACTTGGCATAGTCCCTCCTAACGAATAAACATAGCGTCGCCAAAGCTAAAGAAGCGATAACGTTCTCGAACAGCTTCATCGTAGGCCGCTAAACAATGTTCACGACCGGCTAATGCACTAATTAACATTAACAATGTAGATTGAGGCAAATGGAAATTCGTTACTAATGCATCAATCATCTTAAATTTATAACCAGGATAGATAAAAATTTGAGTCCATCCACTAATACCTTGTAGTATACCGTCATCATTGGTAGCAGACTCGAGTGTACGTACAGATGTAGTACCTACCGCAATAATACGGCGTCCGTTTCTCTTAGCTGCATTAATACGGTCAGCGGTTTCTTGAGATACAACGAAGAACTCACTATGCATCTCATGATCTTCAATCGTCTCTGCCGATACAGGTCTAAAAGTACCAAGACCAACATGCAATGTTACAAACTCAAGCTCTACGCCTTTAGCTTTTATTTTTTCTAAAAGCTCTGGTGTGAAGTGTAGACCTGCAGTTGGAGCCGCAGCAGAACCTTTCTCCTTAGCATATACCGTTTGATAACGGTCTTTATCTTCTAACTTTTCATGAATATATGGAGGTAATGGCATTTCACCAATTTCTTGTATCACATCATCAAATACACCATTGCAAGTGAACTCAATGATACGGCCTCCAAATTCAGTCTTATCTAGTACAGTCCCACTTAAGCGGTCGTCAAACTCTATGACTTGACCAACAGGACATTTTTTACCAGGTTTAACAAGGCATTTCCACCGGTTTTCACCACATGGAGTGAGGAGCAATACCTCTACCTTGCCACCAGAACCTTGCCGTTGACCATATAATCTTGCAGGAATAACCTTTGTATTATTAAATACAAGTACATCCCCTTCATGAAGTTCATCAAGCAAATCGTAAAAATGCTCTTTATGCGCAACCTCACCGGTAACCTTATCCAAGGTTAACAGTCTTGCTGTATCGCGAGGTTCTACAGGATGTTGCGCAATTAGTTCCTCTGGCAATTCATAATCAAAATCTGTAACTTTCATCGTAATCCTTATTAGTACATTTTCTTTAATGTAATGCCACTATAGTAGTGACGCAAAATAGTTTGGTAATAATTTGTATCCCCTGGTGTCGCACGCTTAGCCATTTCTGCGGCACCCCATTGAGACATACCAAGACCATGTCCCCAACCGTGGCCTTTAATATAGACAGTATCATTATTGCCCGTAAAGTTATGATATGCCTTACCCGTGCCTTTAGCAGGGTTGTGATTTACATAGAAATCAAATAGTGTAGATTTTAAACCTAAAATACTACGCAAGGAATCGCCATCTACTGTCGTCTTTCCAGAGGTGCCTATGAAAGTAGCACTCTTAATACGTCCAGACACGCCTCTATCAGATGTTTGTTGACCTGGCTTGCCAAGTGGTGTCAATTGAATACTCTTCAATTTCCCCACCCCTTTACTTGCTGCATTGAGCTTACTTTCAAGGGCCTGACGAGATGTAGTAACCGTCCAATTCGATGTAGATGTACCAGTACTAAAATCCTTTACACCTTTCAAATATGGTACATCACTGCCCCACACATTAACACTATCCTCAGTATAGCCACCACCATCAGAATGGAATAAGGCATTAATAGGGCGTTGATTATATAGCATAACCATCCCCTTTGTCTTATTTACTGCATTAGTAGTAGCCTGAGTTTCACCACTAACCCCATTATAGACTTGATGATCTGTGGACGTACTCACATCATACAATTTCCCTTTATTTTCTTCCATTGTATGAAGCGCATAAGTGCGAGCTGCTACAGCTTGTGCTTCTAATGCTGCTGCAGGCCAAGACGGAATGACTTCCTGTGGAACTACGCCATAAAGATAATCTTCAAGAGGTACAGAGTTGATGACCATCATTTTACCATTATTAGCACGTAATGTAAGTCCACCGCGATAACCTTTACCTTCAAACAAGAATGGCGCATCACTATTAGCTGGTTTTAAGGTAACTACACTATCAATGGCCTTGCCATTAACAACAATTTTACTACCTTGAACGCCAACAGAGGTACCACGATTCGCACTAATTGTACTAACTTGACCATTATTACTATTTAACACAACCATATTAGCAGTAGATGTCACCTTAGCATCGGAGCTACGGCTTCCTAATAGAACACGTACATTTGGTACATGCTCTATGCGCTCCGTAGCAGGCGTTACTACAGAACCTACTTTATTGCGCGTAATAGCAGCTGTATTAGCTTGAATGCTATCCGCTTCCGTTGTTTTCACTACTTTAGGAGTAGTTCGTTTTGAAGCAGCTGGCTTTTGAGCTGTTGGTTTAGCGCCCGTAGCTACAGGTTTAGCAACTGGCTTCGGAGCAGTACCTGCAGGTTTTGCAACTGCTGTTGATTTAGCAGTGCTAACTGTTTTAACAGTCGTTGCTGGCTTTGCTGCAGTACTAGGCTTTGCCGCATTCACCGGCTTAGCACTAGGTTTTGCTACAGTAGGTGTAGCAGTAGACTTAGAAGTCGTTTTCGCTACAGGCTTTGCAACGGGTTTCGTTACAAGAGGTCGAAAAGTTGACTTCTTAGTCGAATTTACTTTCGATACATTTATTGTAGATACTGTTGATTTCGGCATTGGCTTTTTAGTTACTACTGTACTTTTATGTTGCAATGTTGCCCCTTGAGCAACAGAAGCACCGCCAATATTTACACCTAAAAACAAAGTTGCCATTATCATCAATTGTAATCGTTTCGTTTTCATTGTTATTTCCCTGTCTGTGAAATACCTAAATGCTCATAGGCAAGTTTAGTAGCCACCCTCCCACGCGGTGTACGTCCTAAAAATCCTAATTGCATCAAATATGGTTCATACACATCTTCGATGGTATCTCTCTCTTCGCTGATAGCTGCCGCAATAGTATCGATACCTACTGGACCGCCATCATACTTTTTAATAATACACTCCAACACACGTCGATCGATTCGATCGAGTCCTTCTTTATCTATATATAAACGTTGTAACGCATCATCTGCAATGTCTTGAGTGATAACCCCATCACCAATAACTTGTGCAAAATCACGTACCCGTTTAAGTAGACGATTTGCGATACGCGGCGTCCCCCTTGAACGACGCGCAATTTCGCTAGCCCCAGTTGGCTCAATACCTATTTTGAGTATTTCTGCGGCTCGAGTCACAATAAACTCTAATTCTGGTTGTTTATAATATTCCAACCGGTTAATAATACCAAAGCGGTCCCTTAAAGGTGCCGCCAAAGCCCCGGCCCGCGTAGTGGCACCTACCAAAGTAAACTTTGGCAAATCAATGCGCACCGTTCGAGCACTTGGGCCCTTACCGATGATAATATCGATAGCATAGTCCTCCATTGCAGAGTACAATACTTCCTCTACACTACGAGACAAGCGATGAATTTCATCGATAAATAGTACATCGTGATCATCTAAATTTGTTAAGATCGCAGCCAAGTCACCAGACTTTTCAATGGCAGGACCAGAGGTTATGCGAAAATTAACACCCAATTCATTCGCAATAATCCCTGCCAAAGTAGTCTTGCCAAGACCTGGTGGACCATAGAGCAATACGTGATCTAAGGCTTCACCACGCTGCTTAGCCGCCTGAATATACACATTTAGATTACCTTTAGCCTCTTCTTGGCCTACATACTCATTAAAGAACTTTGGTCGTAGGCTATATTGCCACATATCTTCTTCGTGCTCGCCATTTCCGACAAGGCGTACTTCTTCGTTCATCCTTATCGTCCTTTCCCAAGCTCAATCAAGCTGACTTTAATCAACTCAGATACATCGCGTTTACCATCATCTAAAGACTCTACAATATCAGCTACATCTCGTTCTGAATAACCTAGCGATACGAGAGCTTCAACAGCCTCACCGGCAACACCACTAGCGGAAACACCAATCGGCTGTATAGCTGCTGGAGATTCTGCAGATATATGCGTCATTTTCGCTAACTTATCCTTTAACTCCAGAACAAGTCGCTCTGCAGATTTCTTACCAATGCCAGGTAATTTTGTTAATTGCTGTACTTGGCCATTAATAACAGCTAATTTGAAAGCCTCCGGCGTCATACCAGACAAAATGCCAAGCCCCACCTTAGGCCCTATACCGGAAACAGAAATGAGTAAAATGAACAACTCATACTCCTCTTCCGTCCAAAAGCCATAGAGCTGCATTGCATCTTCCCGCACATTCAAATACGTAAATAGCGTTGCCTCATGACCTTCAATCAATTGTTGACGCGTAGTGGTCGGCACATAAACGCGATACCCTACGCCATGTACATCTACGTAACAAGACTCTTTAAAGAGATGTGTTACGATGCCCCGTACATACCCTATCATTATACCAACCTCTTCAATCTATCATTGTGAGAACTATGGGCCGTACAGATAGCAACAGCTAATGCATCTGCCGTATCATCGGGCTTAATTTTCTCACGAATCCCCAAAATATTCATGGTCATGTAAATAACCTGATTTTTATCGGCCTTACCATAACCAGTAACAGCCTGTTTAATTTGTAATGGCGTATATTCATATATAGGTATTCTCTGTTGCTCTGCGGCCAGCAATATAACCCCACGAGCTTGACCTACCTTAATCGCCGTCGTTACATTACGATTAAAAAAGAGTTCTTCTACACCAAATTTATCCGGCTTAAATTCCTCTAGAATATCACTTAGATCATTAAATAAAATTTCTAACCGTTGTGAATCAGTTAATTCCTTAGGAGTGGTAATAGCCCCAAAGGCTACTGGCGTTAACTTACTACCCTTCACGTCAATAATACCATACCCGCATATAGCCGTGCCTGGGTCAATACCTATTATTCGCACCTCAACCCACCTTAGTTTAAAAATGAGATAAGCTGTCGCCTACCTCCATTACATAATCTATTTTATTATAGCACAATACCACATCGAATTTCATGAATTCCAATATAAAATTTATAAGAAATCTATTAGTATTCTTAACATTTACAGAAATTCTAAATTTCATGAATCAATAAAAAAGGAGCACCCCTCAGAGTACTCCTTAATATTATTCTTCTTCGTCGTCTGGCAAAATACCGTTGTGATATACGTTTTGTACATCATCAAGATCATCCAATACGTCGAGCATTTTTTGCATTTTTACAGCATCATCGCCAGTCAATTCAATTGTAGTATCTGGAATCATTGTGATTTTCGCTACTTCTGTTTCAATGCCCGCATCAGCAAGAGCTGCTTCTACCGCATCATAATCTTCAGGAGTAGTATAAATTTCAAATACATCATCTTCGGACTTAAGGTCTTCTGCGCCCGCTTCAAGAGCTAACATAGTCAATTCATCTTCGTCATGACCTTCTTTATCGATAACGAATACGCCTTTAGATTTAAACATCCAACCTACACAACCGCTTTCACCAAGGTTACCACCTTGTTTAGAGAATGCATGGCGTACATCTGCTGCCGCACGGTTACGATTATCCGTCATAACCTCTACAGTAACAGCCACACCAGCTGGACCATAACCTTCATATACGATTTCTTCGTATGCGTTCATATCCGTAGCACCAACGCCTTTATCGATGGCACGTTGAATATTATCTTTAGGAATATTATTTTCACGAGCTTTTTGCAAAGCCAATTTCAAACGCATATTACCTGTTGGATCGGCACCACCCATGCGTGCTGCAACGGTAATTTCACGACCGATTTTTGTAGCCAATTTAGCTTTTAATGCATCGGTTTTACCTTTTTTATGTTTAATATTTGCCCATTTAGAATGTCCTGACATAGACGCCTCCTATTTATTCCACCATGCTTCACCCCGCAACCGATCAAGAATAATCGATACGGCACTACGCACAGATAAATGATTGTATTCACCATGGCCATATATAGGTTCTAAAATATAGTCAAAGCTTTCCATCGTTTCTTTTGTCATACCATAACCGGTACCAAATAATACTAACACAGGGCGCGTCTCATTTTCAAGGTGTTCACGCATCCGTGCATAGGAAATTGTATTATCATAAGTTCTAGCATCGGTAGTTGCTACGATAGGTTTTACCCCTTCTAGCTCCTCGATAGTACGCACCGCAACAGCGATGGAATTAACGAGTTCAACGCCTGTGAAAGCATCTTTTCTGTCCGGATTATAGGTACTACCAAAGCCTGACTTCCAATGCTCCATAATGGTAGCGGCTAATTCTCGTTGAGCCGGTATATTATGAATCACAAAATATTTAGATACATCATAGGTGATAGATGCGCGTGCAATATCGTGAATATCATAATTGGTAATGGCCGTCGTAATGACCTCTTTATGTTTGTTCATAATGGGATAATGAACAAGTCCGATATATAAATTTGCCAATGCCTTATATCTCCTATAACCTAACAACAAATAGAAACAATATTAATAGAAATACCAGCCTTACAACAAATAGAAACTATAGTAATACTAGCCTAATAACTTTATGCTCCTAACCCTATAATTTATGTACCATTAATCATTCTACATAGTTTTTAATCAATAACTAAAGGTAAAAAATAGGCTTCTGTACCAGCAATTTCTTCAGGAGAGAAACGGGCTCCCACAGCAGAGGCTTGGTCCCCAAGCATAAAACAAGACAGCGTCAAGCAACCTTCTTTTGTACCACTATCTACAGTGTGAATAAAACGTTTTTGCTTAATAAAATCTTGGTACATAACCTTCTTACTATCACGACAAACAATGTCATCATAATTATCTACAAACTTTTCCATAAAGACCTTTGCTTGATCGCCATGTTTTTCTACGACTTGTATATTGCGTCCCTCACGACCCCAGATTTCCTTTTGAATATAAAAGCCCTCATCGAGGTTAGGAAAATCACTTTCAAAATAGGACGGAGTCAAATAACGTTCAATAATATCTCGCTCAGGACCTGTAAAAAATTGATTAGTTAAGTATAAGGCATACACCAAGGACATAAATGACTTATTTTGCAAAATGATCGCTTCTGGAGGATTAAATAAATTAAATCGCCCCTCATTATATAAATCTAAGAACATTTCACCTAACGGTTCTCCCGTTGCCGTCGTCTCATCGATTAACAATTCCATGGGATGCAAACGATACAGGTTTGATGCATGACTACCATCGGGAAGTAAAATCCCTTCATCATCAATGACCATATCATAAAATGATAAGAATCGTACATCCGCTTCAGGACAAGCGGATTGCATCGTATTCATTAAAAACTGAGTCGTTCCTAAATCTTCTAAATAATCATGAAAGCAAGCAAACACAAATGGATTCGCTTCACTACTCTTTACCGTATTATATTTACTATTTTCCTGAGAAGTGCGTTCATAAACACGTTTCAAAAAACGTTCTAGCTCATCCCTAGCCCCTTCATTTGGATTCGCTTTATCAAAATAACGGGCCCCTACCTCATTAGCATAATAACTTTCAATCAAAAAACAAGGGGTATCCGCATTAATTTCCACCATGCGCAATCGCCCCTGTGTATCGAGAACAAAATCAAAGCGAGACAGCCACGTAGGTAGGCCTAATGGATTTCCTCGGTGAAGATAAGGAATCAGATTTTCCGGCATATCCATATTGAGGGCAAACTCATCAGGTGCCTGCTGAAAGACCTTAGTAGCCTTATAAAATATTTGGAATAACATACGAGATGCATGTCGTATTTCATCGTAAAACTCAGCAGGAAAAGATTGTACTGAAAGCGTTGGATATCGATCGTCATACCCTTCATAATCTACAAAAGGCAGTATGCCCGTATCTAACTCATCAATATAGGATTGCATAGTACCGCCTTCCATTACGAGCCACCAGAGCGTGAGCCAGCACTACCAAAACCCGACTTTTGACCTATAGAAGAGGCTTTTTGACTTCTTCTCTTCTCATAGTCTTTATAAGTTCGTCGCCCCAACGTACCATGCGTATTAGAGCCTGTGGTTGTATATACATTAGGCTCCTCATAGGGTTTCAAAGGTGCTGCCACACGATAGGTCATAGTTCGTCCATCCATACGTGCCGTAGGAGGATTAAATCCATGAAAAATATAGTAGCCTGCTGCAATACCAGGCAAAAGTCCTGCTAGCCCGGCATCCCATACTAAATTGCCGCTAGTATCACGATGAAAGGTAACAGACCGATTGTCATCATATAAAGCCGTCTCTTTACCATCGCCATGATTCAATAAAGAGTAGCGATTTCCTTGATTATCCTTTAATCGAACTTCCCCATCATTTGCTTCCGGGTAGATCTTATCACATACGGCATAAGTGATGTCATTCCAGTATGAAGATACACCAACGATACCCGCCACAGCGGCAAAGGCACCCGTTATGTATATAGTTTTCTTACTTGGCTTATACATAGGACACTCCCTTAGTGCACAGCACCACTAACAACGAGAGCAAGACCTACAAAGATACCAAATACGAGAATACCAGCAGCTGTATTACCACGCATAATCTCTTCAGATAAATTATATTTACGATGCCATAGATTAATAAACATATAGCCTGTTACAAATAGTACAATACCAAGAATAGCATAAACAACACTTGCTACTACACCGTGCAATAAAGAAGTATCTGCTGTAGTAACTACAGGAGACATGATAACAGCACGCAATATTTCACCAATACCGATAAAGGAACCTGCAGATAGCCAAGCTACAGCACAGTTACCACGTTTGATTTCTTCACTAAATTTACCAGGTACAAAGAAATCAATAACCGTGTTGGCAGTTAACATTAAGAAAATTCCAAAACAAGCATAAAAAATCGTCAATAATACATCTGATATATAAATCATAATAAGCCTCCTAATAATTTAATTTTGTATTGGATGTATTGTTAGAGTCGCTAGTAGGATACAACCGTTCGCGTCCCGTATTATCCCGTAGGCGAACCATGGTCGCATAGTTATCGAGTATATGAGAGCTGATTAATGTACGATCAATAATTTTCCAATCCTCTTGTGTTAATTTTGATTGTTCACATACCTTAACCTTAGTCTGTCCATCCGTATTAGTGATGAGATACACCAAGTCCCCCGAATAAAATACAATAACTTCATGGCCCTCTTCTAAGTTATCCCGCTCATTGTTAATATCACCATTCACAGAATCAATCAAATCTAATGCGGTACTAACAGGATCTAGTGTAGACGTGTATACATAGTCGCTATCCGAATCTGTTTTTGTATAATATGCAGATGTGTCATGCATATGTTCTTTTGCCGTGTAAGGCACTCCAAACATAGCGCGTATATTATGCCAAGACAAATCATTGTCCGACCAAAATAGAAATAGTAAAAATAGTACACCATACCCCACGCCACCAGCAATAGCTCCAAACCTCTTTTTCATTGATTTGTTACGCATCTTTTGCTTAATAGCTTGAGCGGCTGCATCATTACAAAGACGAATGTTAACCAAGGGCACTCGTGATCCTTCGGCAAACATTTTTTCCCCTTTGAACCAATTTTCTTCAAAGAATACACTAGCGCCGCCTTCACAGGGCAATTGATATTCCTTATACCCAGCTCGATCACCTACAGACGCACCACTATCACCATCTACGTCTACAACCTTTTCCAAACCGATTTGATGTAGTGTAAAGCCTTTCGGCGCACGCTTGCGATAGGATGTTCTAGATACAGTGCACCACGCATTATCATTGTATTCAATGGTAACCCATATTTTATCAGTTCCCTCAACAGCCTCTAGGCCATATTCATGCCAATAATCACCAGGAGACTTTTGCATAGATGGTTTAGCCTTATAGGCTTGTTCCTGATCTGCTTTGGGAATAATCTCATTATATTTAATTTTTTCAGTTATTATATACCGGCTGCCCTGAACCTCAAGGACATCGTAACAATTAAACTCCATACATAACCTCGCTCGAATAGGCAAAATCATATGGGTCTTGCCCTATTCCCTCTCCAAAACGGGATTTAATGAAATTAAGCTTTAAAGTAGCCTACACGCTCATGAATCGTTTCATTTTCAACGATGTATACGTAACTTGACGACGTACAAATACATGAATTTCTTGAATTTCATGATTGTCAATCAATGATTCTACAATATGGCGACCAACTGCACCAGTAGCACCTAATACTAAAGCTTTCATACTTCACCTATATCTCTTTCAGACTCTTCAGCAATAATTTCTTTTAACAGCTTAATTTCCTCTTTTGTTAATGGTCGTTCTAATAAATCGGGCCGCAACAATCGTGTCCGTTTTAGTGCTTCTTTTTGACGCCATGCAGCAATATTTTTATGATGACCGCTACGCAATACGTTAGGAACAACCCATCCTCTGAATTCTGGAGGCTTTGTATATTGAGGACATTCTAATAAAGGTTCATAAAAAGAATCCTCCTGTGCCCCACTCGCCGCACCTAGTACGCCTGGTATCATACGAGCTACTGCATCGGCTACAACCATAGCTGGCAACTCGCCACCAGTTAATACATAATCACCAATAGAAATCGTTTCATCTACTAAATGCTCCTCTACACGGTAGTCTACACCTTCATAATGACCACAAATAAGGACTATTTGATCGTACGTCGCTAGTTCACGAGCCTTTTCTTGTGTAAAAGGTTGACCTGTAGGTCCCATAAAAATAACACGACGTCGTATACTTTCACTAGGATTACCAATAAGGCTCATTTCATCACACATCTCATCTGTAGAATAGGCGCTATTAGTTTCGCTATCATATTGAGCAATAACAGATTCTACCGCTTCAAAGATGGGAGGTGCCATCATAAGCATACCCGCACCGCCACCATACGGCGTATCATCAACTTGACCATGTTTATTATGACTAAAGTCTCGAGGGTTAGTTACACCCATAGACAATCGTTCTGCTTCGATAGCCCGTTTTATGATGGAATGACTAAAAAAAGCATCAAAAAACTCAGGAAATAAAGATACGATATCGATACGCATAGACCGTCCTCTGTACTTATTAACTCACATAAACTCATTAGCATTATCTATATATAGCTATATTATATAACTTTTACCATAATATACCTATATGTAGATAAAATAAAACCGCCTAACGGATTATATCCATTCAGGCGGATCTACGATCATTAATTTATTTTCCACATCGATGTCTTTAACGACCTCTTCAATGGCTGCAAATAATTGATCTGGTTCCCCATCTTTGGAAACCACATAAACATCATTAGCACCAGGTTGCAATACATCAGTCACTGTGCCAAGCACATTCCCCTTTGTATCTTGTACTTCAAGACCAATGATATCAAAAATGTAGTAGCGACCTTCTGGTAGTTCTACCAAATCTTCACGACGTACTTGAATCTCTTTCTTAGCGAATAATTCAGCCGCGTTGCGATCAGGAATTTCCTTAAAGGATGCTAATACAAATTGTTTGTGAAATCGTGCGGATGCAACGTGGTATTCTTTACCATCGATGTAACAGGCATCCATATGCATAAACCGTTCTGGAAAATCGGTTTGAGGCATAATACGAAGATCACCCCGCACGCCGTGCGGGGCGATGATAACACCTATTGTGATGAAATCGTTAGGCTTCATTATTGACGAAACGCAACGATTTTACCGTCTTCTAATAGGATTTCAGCGCCCATCATGGCATCCAAATTATCCCCGATTTTAACGGTAACTGTTTGCTCTAATGTACCTTGAGGAATTTCAGTTCCCAAAGCCAAACCTTGAGCGTCTTTCAATTTAGCTGTTACTTCTTCTTTGAAAGCCAAGCGTTTATTTTTCTCTTCGTCGATTTGTTGACGAATTGCAGTAAGGCTTGTAGCATCAACTTTAGCCGCATCAGCCAAAATACGTTGAGCTTGGAACTCAATTGCTTCCAAATCTTTATTCACCATATCAAGGCGAGTTTCAAGATCGGATACAATCTTCGCTTTCAAGTCTTCTGTTACTTTTGCTTTTACTGCTACAGGGACACGTAATGTCATTTCTTCCATTGGAATACTCCCTTTTAGACAATATCAACAGATATCTTTTTGTTCTCTTTAATAGCCGCCGCTTTCACCACAGCGCGAATCGCTTTCGCAATTCGTCCTTGCTTTCCGATGACTTTGCCCATATCCTCTGGGGCTACATGAAGTTCGTAAACTTCCATATTCCCCTTTTGGACCATGGTAACAGATACGGCATCAGGCTGCTTCACTAATGATTTCGCAATTAATGAAATTAATTCTATCATCACAGTATGCCTCTCTATTAATTACTTTTTAGCGTCAGCAAATTTTTGCATAACGCCTTGTTTTTTGAACAAGGAGCGAACAGTGTCAGTAGGCTGAGCACCTTTAGCTAACCAAGCCAAAGCTTTTTCTTCGTCTACATTAACGATAGCTGGTTGTTTAGTAGCATCATATTGACCAATAGTGTCAACAGGACGACCTTCACGTGGAGCACGTGCGTCAGCAACAACGATACGGTAGAAAGGAGCTTTTTTAGCACCTAAACGAGTCAAACGAATTTTTAACATGTGAAATTCACCTCCTTATACTGATGTGGGTGGACAGGTTCAGCGCCCCTGCCCATGTATTACATAAACGGTAATTTAGGCATTCCAGGGAAGCCGCCCTTACCGCCACGTAAACCTTGCATGCGCTTCATCATCTTCCGCGCTTCTTCAAATTGTTTCAACAAGCGATTAACGTCTTGTACTTGCGTACCAGACCCCATTGCAATACGCTTGCGGCGAGAACCATTAAGAATACTTGGATTTTCTCGCTCTGCTGCCGTCATGGATGTAATGATAGCCTCAATACGGCGCACCTCTTTACTATTCAAATCAAGGTCTTTCAATTGATCCTTAATTTGTCCCATGCCTGGCAACATACCAATAATATTTTGTAATGGCCCTAACTTTCTCACCTGATTCATCTGTTTCAAGAAGTCATCCAAGGTGAAATTGTTTTTCGCCATTTTCTTAGCCATTTCACGAGCTTCTTCTTCATCGATAGCGCCTTGTACATTTTCAATCAATGTTTTAAAGTCGCCCAAGTCGAGAATACGAGAAGCCATGCGATCTGGATAGAATACATCGAAACCATCCATTTTTTCGCTCACACCAGTGAACTTGATTGGCAAACCTGTTACAGCTTTGATAGATAACGCAGCACCACCGCGCGCATCACCATCGAGTTTAGTAAGGATAACACCATCAACGCCTAATTTTTCATTAAATGTTTGTGCTGTTGTTACCGCATCTTGACCGATCATGGAGTCTACAACGAGTAGAATTTCATGAGGTCGAACAGCTGCTTTGATGTTGGATAACTCGTCCATGAGGACTTCGTCAATAGCCAAGCGACCAGCTGTATCGATGATAACAACATCTTTCAACATATGCGTGCTTTGCTCTACGGCGCGGCGCGCAATGTCTACTGGATTAGCACCAGGTGTTTCATCAGCAAATACGGGGATGTCGATTTGCTTACCTACAACTTGCAATTGAGTAATCGCGGCTGGACGATATACGTCGGCCGCTACGAGCATTGGATGTTTACCTTGTTTCCGAAGGTATACTGCCAATTTACCAGCTGTTGTAGTCTTACCTGCACCTTGTAAACCAACAAGCATAATAATTGTTGGTGGCTTGCTGGAAATCATGATGCGACTTTGTGTACCACCCAATAAGGCTGTTAACTCATCATTTACGATTTTAATAACCGTTTGTGCTGGATTTAAAGAACCGAACACCTCTTCGCCAAGGGCCTTTTCCTTGATGGACTTAACAAAGTCCTTCGCAACCATAAAGTTAACGTCCGCTTCTAAAAGTGCCGTACGTACTTGACGCAACGCAAGATTGACATCTTCTTCTGTAATTTTGCCCTTCCCTTTTAAGGATTGAAAGGCTTCTTGCAGTTTTTCTGACAAGCTATCAAATGCCATAATATCCCTCCATTTGCGCCAATACTTGTTGTACCTTACTTTCAGCTAACACCTCTTTAGGCAAGGTTTCTTTCAACTGTGAAAGCAGTCCTTCACGCTGTTCATATTGTGCTACCAAGTGTAATTTAGATTCGTAATCGTTTAAAATGTGTCGAGCACGCTGTAAATTATCATGTACAGCCTGCCTTGATACACCTAATTCCTCAGCAATCTCGCCAAGGGACATATCGTCTTCGTGGTGAAGTTGTAAGGACATGCGTTGCTTATCCGTCAATAATGGCCCATAGAAATCTAAGAGCAAACTTATAAGTACTCGTTCTTCCATTTCGCCACCTCCATCACTGTCAAGTCATATTACTTTACATATACTACAGCATAAAAAAAGATGTGTCAAGTAGAAATACTTAACACACAATAATAGTCTTGTACTCAACTACTTTTATGTTCTAAGATAATTACTTTAATGATACTAAATTTTATTTTTTACTTTTATATCTATAATAAAGTGCTATAATATAGATATCTAATATTTCCAATATAAAAATAGGAGGTATTTTATGAATACCAAACAATATGACCTTATCGTTCTAGGTTTCGGCAAAGCCGGTAAAACATTAGCTGCTAAATTTGGCTCTATGGGCAAATCTGTAGCTATGATTGAAGAAAACCCACTTATGTATGGTGGCACATGTATTAATATTGCATGTATCCCAACTAAAACGATGATTATAGCCGCATCAAAAGGCTTATCTTATGATCAAGTATTAAACCAACGCGAGGTAGTTACATCTCGTTTACGTAATAAAAACTTCGGTATGCTAGACACTAATGAACATGTCGATGTATATACTGGACATGGTGAATTCATTAGTAATAAAGAAATCGCCGTTACAGCTGGGGAAGACAAAATCATCTTATCTGGTGAAACAATTATTATTAACACTGGTGCTGTAGCGATTAAGCCTAACATTGATGGCATCAGCGCAGCAACAGGCTTCTATAATAGCACAGATATTCAACAATTATCCCCTCAACCAAGTACACTAGGCGTCATCGGCGCGGGCCCAATCGGCCTTGAATTTGCCAGTCTATATGCTAAACTAGGTACAAAGGTAACAGTATTTAATATTGAATCTGGCATCTTAAAACGGGAGGAACCGATCGTACAAGAATTAGCTAATGAGTACTTGACTGAACAAGGTATTACTATTCTCAATGAAGTAACATTAAACTCTGTATCTAATGATGGCAACAAACCTGTTATCACAGCAAATGGTCAAAACTATACGTTTGATGCTGTTTTATATGCTACAGGTCGCAAACCAAATACAGCTAACATCGGTTTAGAAAATACAGATATTACTACTAACGAACGCGGCGCTATCGTAGTTAATGATACGTGTGAAAGCTCCGTTCCTGGCGTATATGCAGTAGGCGATGTAAACGGTGGTCCTCAATTTACGTATATTTCTCTCGATGACTTCCGCATTGTATTTGGTGCACTTACAGGAAATGGCCAATACACATTAAAAGATCGCAAAAATATTCCTTACACAACATTTTTAACACCTCCACTGGCTCGTGTAGGTCTCACAGAAGAAGATGCTATCAACAAAGGATATACAGTTAAAACTAAAGAAATGCTCGTAGCTACCATGCCAAGAGCTCATGTAAACGACTATTTAAAAGGTGCTTTTAAAATTGTAGTAAATGCAGATAACGATTTAATCCTTGGTGCTACACTTTATTCTCAAGGTGCTGAAGAGTTGATTAACCTCATTAAAATGGCTATGGACAACAACATTCCATATACATATTTCAAAAATCAAATCTTCACACATCCTACCATGGCAGAAAATTTAAATGATCTCTGTAATTTCTAGGTAAGAATAGTAACTACATAATCTAATATAATAAACAAAAGAGTCTCCCATAACTGGAATAGATAAGTTACGGGAGACTCTTTTATTTATGCCTAATGATCAATTTTGGATTATTAGTTAATATATTTAGTTTTTTGTAAATAATCTACGTACTATCTTTTGTAGTTTTGGTGTCAATATAATAGCCACCACAATACCTGCAGCACTTGTAATCAAGGAGTATTGAATTTTGCTAGCTGCTACGGCTGCACTTTCAAGAACAAACCACCATGCTAAGAAATAACCAAATGCAGTCCAAATGGTACCAATAATAAGAGCAATCAAAATACGTGTAAAGGATGCTGTCGGCTTTGTAATGGATGGTGGCAAATAGCCAGCTGTCATACCGCCCACAATAAGGCCTGCAATACCTTTAATAAAGAAAGAGAATACAATGTATTGCGTATGTCCACCAAAGAGGTCAAATAATGCGGAACCAATAGCCGCACCTAAACCACCATATAAACCGCCAAAAAGAATGGATGATGTAAATAATGCAGCAGATCCTAAGTGAACCATGGCCCCACCCGGTATTTCGATGCGAATCGTTGTTGCTACTGCACATAAGGCAGCAATAAATCCGATATATACAATATCACGCGTCTTTAATTTCATAATCTAGCTCCTCTCTTTTAGCTGAATAACTATATTTAGTATAACAAATCTCAACCAGTCTAAAAACACTAATTTCATAGGAATTAAATATATAGCCAGATTTAAAATAAAGCACCTATACCATGGTATAGGTGCTTTATAAACTTTAATCAACTCTATCAAATATTATATGTTATAAGATACAAATTAAATTAAATCTTAGCTCGTTTCAAACGAAGAGAGTTACCCACAACGGTTACAGAGCTAAATGCCATTGCTGTGCCTGCAATCATAGGATTTAATGCACCGATAGCAGCCAATGGAATACCAATGCAGTTAAAGATCAATGCCCAGAATAGATTTTGTTTAATATTAGTCATTGTCTTACGGCTGAGGCGTACTGCTTGTACTAGTGTGTGTAAATCATTTCTTACAAGAACGATATCTGCTGCCTCTACGGCAATATCTGTACCACTACCGATGGCAAAGCCAATATCTGCCGTTACAAGAGCTGGTGCATCATTGATACCATCACCAACCATGCCCACTACGAGACCTTTATCTTGTAACTCTTTTACTTTGCTAGCTTTATCTTGAGGCAAGACTTCTGCAATAACGTGAGTAATGCCCGCTTGTTTTGCAATATATTGAGCTGTGCGACGATTATCACCAGTAAGCATCCACACATCGATACCTTGAGACTGTAATTCTTTTACCACCTCAATAGTTTCAGAACGTAATTCATCTTCTACAGCCCATAAGGCACTGATGACACCATCTACAGCGAGAACAGATACAGATGCACCTTGTTCTTCATAGTGTAAAATATCATCTTGGACGGCACTTAAATCATAACCTAATTCAGACATCCAGCGACTATGACCAAGTTGTACCGACACGCCTTGATAAGCGCCTTGCAAACCTTTACCAGGTACATCACCAAAGCTTTCAAGTTCTACAGCTTTACCTTTATAACCATGATCTTCGCCATAATAAACCATAGCCTTTGCAATCGGATGAGATGTACCACTTTCAAGAGCCATCATAAGGGACATATTTCTACTTTCATCACCATTATAGTTTTTGAAAGCCGTTACATCAAGAACACCTTGTGTAAGTGTGCCAGTTTTATCCATAACGATGGCATCGAGTTTACCAGCTTTTTCAAGATATTCCGCACTCTTGATGAGGACCCCATGTTCCGCACCTAAGCCAGAACCAACCATGATAGATGTTGGTGTAGCAAGTCCAAGTGCACAAGGACAAGCAATAACAAGCACTGCTGTAGCATTGATGAGAGCTACATTAACAGAATCGCCTACAATAAAATACCATACAAGGCCAGTCAATACAGCGAGGCCAATAACGATAGGCACAAAATATTGAGCAACGATATCTGCAATACGTTGAATACTTGCTTTAGAGGTTTGAGCTTCCTCTACGACTTTAATAATTTGAGAGAGCATTGTATCAGAACCGATACGTTTTGCTTCCATTGTGAAAGCACCGCTCAAGTTAATAGTCGCTCCAATTACCTCGGAGCCTACTTGTTTTTCTACAGGCAAACTTTCACCAGTAAGCATAGCCTCATCTACTGTTGAATAGCCGTCAGTAATTGTACCATCCACAGGAATTTTTTCGCCTGCACGAACTTGTAAGATATCGCCGGCTACTACTTTAGAAGTAGGAATATCTACAAACTCACCGTCACGCAATACATGAGCTGTTGCCGGTTGCAAGGCAATCAATTTTTGAAGTGCTTCAGAGGTACGCCCCTTAGCAATTTCCTCTAAAAGTTTGCCAAGAAGAATGAATGTAATGAGCCAAGCAGAGGTTTCAAAGTAAATGCCCTGAGGCCCAAGTTCTGGATGGAACTGCCAATTATAAATACTGAATAGATAAGCAACAGTTGTGCCCATTACAACGAGAACATCCATGGTAAGGGCACCATTCTTCACCGCACTCCACGCACTCTTATAGAACATAAGGCCCGGACCAAACTGAGCAATGGTAGCAAGAATGAACTCTACCCATACTGGCAAGGCTTGAATGCCAAAGCGATGTAATGTCATGTTAATCATCATTGGTACAGCCATACAAGCAGCAATGATAAGACGTGTAATATGAGGTTTTAAATTAACCTTTTCTATTTCTTGTTTTGTTTCATCTGCCTCTGCAGCACCGAAACCAATATTTGTAATGGCATCGATAATTTGTTGGGGCTCTACAGTAAAACCATCTTTGTATTCTACACTCCCCTTTCGAGTGAGTAGATTAACCTTTACAGATCCTACGCCATCAATCTTAGAAACGACATTTTCAACGCGCTTTACACAAGCAGCACAATGCATACCTGTAATATCAAACTCTTGTTTCTTCTTACTCATCATATCACTTCTTTCTACTAGAATTTTCAAAGATATATGTTCCTATATATCTATATAAGTCAGAAACTCATAGTAGACATATCATACATCGGTAACAGAGTATTTTATAAACACGTATAGTTTATTATATGAACACATTTACATGAGTATTCATTCATACGTGTTTATTCTATAATAACATAAATTCTCATTACGTCAATATCCTACTAAATCTAGAGGGTTATTCCTTTTTTATAGGGGATTTAACATCTCCCCACCTATACACAACATTCATAAATAGATTATAATAAAGTGATGATGAATAAACATAAACTTTGATTCCAAAGGAGGTGAAACTATGTGTGAATCAATAAGCCCTATAGTAGAGTTTACTTCAGTAGCGAAGGAATTTCGCCATGAATATGTTGTTGAGAAGTCTCGTTTTATCACAACTATATGCCCTTGTTCTACAGAAGAGGAAGCGCAGGCTTTTATTGGCCGTATCAACAAAGAATTTTGGGATGCACGCCATAATTGTACAGCCTTTGCATTAGGACCAAAACAAGAACAACAACGCTCTTCTGATAATGGTGAACCATCTGGTACCGCTGGTAAACCTATGTTAGAAGTACTCAAAAAAACAGGTATTACCAATGTAGCGGTCGTAGTAACGCGCTATTTTGGGGGTATTAAGCTAGGCGCAGGTGGTTTGATTCGTGCATATTCACACTCCGTTGCAGAAACCTTACGTCTTTCCCCTAAAGAACTACACACAACACGAACTCAGTTGCAGGCTACCATCGACTATTCCTTGTATGGGGCCATTGAAAGATATGTGCAAGATCAAAAATTACATTATGAAGCAAACTTTGGTGAACATGTAGATATAACCATCTTAGTACCACCAACTGATGTAGAGCGCATACAAAAAGAGCTCCAAGACATGAGTCATGGAGCTGCTACTTGTACTATATTAGATTCTATTGAAGTGGTGCTACCGCTAGAACAATAATCTTACTGATGAGCACATTAATTAGTTATCACTATGGACTAATCCACTTATGCCTTGACTTAGTTCGTGACGTTTTTCATTAGTCAATGGATGAGGCCATACGCGTTCTAGTTGTTTTTTACGACTAAGACCTGTATTATGTGCAGTCATTAATCTACGTGCTTCCCAGTTACGAATTGCTTTACTTAATGTTCTTTTTACTACGCCCATGATAGTACCTACTTTCTTAATCACTATATTATATAAAAATTTGTGATAAGGATAGAAAGTTTATTTCAAACACATTATTCTTTCTCTTACCTTGATAAACATAGTATATATGCTATTTTGCCAAATGTGAAATTACTGTTTCTTAGTTCGTTATAATTTTTATTTATCTTAACTTTGTGTATAATAGGGAGATTCTATGGATACATCTTACTACCACAATTTTATTACCCTCGTTCAAACGGGCAATATGACACAAGCCGCAGAGATTCTTCATATTACACAACCAGCTTTAAGTAAACAATTAAAATATTTAGAAGCTGAATTTGGGGCTCAACTCATCAATATCAAGCGCGGTCAACGAGGATCGAACTTACAACTTACTGATGCAGGTAAAATCTTCTACGAAAAAGCCCAACAACTATGTTCTATTGAAGAATCTACGTATAATGCGGTACAGCAGTTAAATTCACGCATTGAAGGTACGTTGAGAATCGCTACCTCTGCATCTCGTTCCACACCAATTGTACAACAATATTTACCAGCCTTTTCCATGAAATATCCATCAGTTCACTTTGAAATCTATGAAGGACTGATGACGAATGTAGTTAATCAACTGATTAATGGTAATGCTGAGTTAGGAATTGCTAACATCCAAATGGTAGACACTGACAAATTTGATATTCTCCTCACCCAAGAAGAACACTTATATGCTATCTTCCGTCGTGATGTATTCTGGATAGACCGCGAACATGATACAATCACTTGGGATGATATCAAAAAATGCCCATTATCCCTCTCCGGCGGCTCTGTGCGAATGATTATGCAATCTAGCTTGACAGATATGGACCAACTCAATGCCGTTGCTATCACTACAACTAAGAGTTCTGCCATCGAATGGGCATCTTCTGGTAGAACTGTCTCTTTAGTTCCTATGGATGGTAAAGAGCTTGTTAACCATCGTAAAATGGCCCGCATTAAATTACCAGAATTCTCTGGAGATTTCAAAAAAGCATTTATTACCCTCAAAGGACATGCTTTATCTCCGGTAGCACAGCAATTTATTGATTTCTATAAAGCTTATGTATAATTAAAGTTCTACATATGATTACTATTATAATATCAACAGTTTCCACGATTGGTACCTACCCTATGTTAGATACCAATACAATACATAATAAAAGACCTAGTACATTATGTACTAGGTCTTTTATTTGTCATCTTAATATGTATGGTAAGCCATCTAAGCCGTACAAGTAAACTTTTAGTCCTTACATTTACTAGATACAAACTATTACTACCCTTGATGTACAGCACCTACTATATCAGTAATACTGTTTAGATTATATTGTTTCACATAATCGCCCATTTCACGAGCAATACGAGAAATCGCCGTTGGATCTACCATTGTAGCAACCCCAACTTGGACTGCTTGTGCACCAGCCATCATAAATTCAATAGCATCAGTGCCTGTCATAATGCCACCAAGGCCCATAATAGGAATATTAACCCCTTTATACACTTGGTGCACCATGCGAAGTGCAACCGGTTTAACAGCTGGCCCAGATAAACCGCCATAAATATTACCCAATACAGGTTTACGACGATGGATATCGATAGCCATACCAAGAATGGTATTGATGAGACTGACTCCATCACCACCACCAGCTTCTACAGCCTTTGCAATTTCCACAATATCTGTAACATTCGGTGAAAGTTTTACAATAACAGGCTTATCTGTTACCTTACGAACCGCTTTTGTTACCTGTTCTACCACCTTTGGATCTATACCAAAAGCCATGCCTTCGCAGGCAACATTTGGGCAAGATACATTAACTTCAAGGCCTGCAATACCATCTACAGATAGAGTTTCTGCCATCCACGCAAATTCCTCTACCGTACCAGCAGACATATTCGCTAGCAATGGTACATCATATTTCTTGAGGTCTGGCAAAATATCTGTAACAAAATGTTCTGCCCCTGGATTTTCAAGTCCAATACAGTTTAATACACCAGATGGTGTTTCTGCAATACGAGTTCCTGGATTACCATGACGACCTTTAGGCGTTAATCCTTTTACAGAAATAGCACCTACTTCATTACTAAGGTCTAAATAACCAGCATACTCAGGGCCATTACCAAAGGTACCAGATGCAGCGATAATAGGATTTTTCATCTTAATCCCGCAATAATCTACAGCAAGCTTTGGATTAGGCGTAACGGTGTTATTTAAATCGCGTTCACTCATTAAAAGAACACCTCCTCAGCTGGGAATACAGGACCATCTTTACAAACTTTATAACGTTTGCCACCGGCACCATCACAAGCGCAACCTAAGCAACCGCCTGTACCACATCCCATGCGTTCTTCAAGAGATACTTGGCATGGTACCTTGAGCTCTTTAGCAACTTGTGCGACACCCTTCATCATTGGTGTAGGACCACAAGTCATAACAGATGTGAATGTATTAGCATTAATTAGGTCAGGCATGATTGCTGTAGGGAACCCTTTCGTACCTACGCTACCATCATCAGTAGTGATGTGCACTTTAACAGGCGTATCTTTGAATAAATCTGCCCAAAAAGTTTCGCTTTCATTTCTAAAACCAAGAATAACTTGTGCCTCTTCCCCTTCTTTCAAATGGGAGGCAATGCATAGCATTGGTGCGATACCAACACCACCGCCAACGAGAAGCATATTCTTAGATGTTACAAATGATTCCCCTAGAGGTCCTAAACAATCTAGTGTATCGCCAGGTACGAGACGTGTCATAATTTCAGTCCCCTTACCTACGACGCGATACAAAAGGGTAATAATACCCTTTTGTGCATCAAAGCCAGCATAGCTAATAGGGCGACGCAATAATGGCGCCGTAGAGTCCGCTACGCGAACATTACAAAACTGTCCTACCTTTGCTTCTGCTGCTTGTTTTGGTGCGTGAATATCCATAATCCACACATCAGAGCCTATTTGCTCATTGCGAACGACTTCGCCCTGTTCTACATAGCCACTCATGGTTTTACTCCAATTCAAAATCTTGTAATGCTTCTACATTGTAGTTAGCATCATCTTTACGATTAGCTACAACGCGCAATACTTCACGAGCTGTATCAAGACTTGTCAAACAAGGTGTACCCATTTCTACAGCGAGACGACGTAATTGGAAGCCTTCACGTTCAGGGCGTTTACCTGCAGTCAATGTATTTAGTACAAGATCGATTTTATCTTGACGAATATGGTCAGCACAGTTGTCATCACCTTCAGAGATTTTGTTAACTACCTTGCAGTCAACGCCATGTTCTTTGAAGTATTTACCAGTACCACCAGTTGCTTCGATGTGATAGCCCAATTCAATAAAGCCTTTTGCTAATTGACTAGCTTCCTCTTTATCGCGGTCTGCTACAGTCATAAGAATTGTACCGTCTTCTGGGATACGCATGTTGGCACCATTGATAGCTTTAAATAAAGCTTCAGAATATGTACGGCCAATACCCATAACCTCACCAGTAGATTTCATTTCAGGACCAAGAGCAATTTCTACAAGGCCCATTTTGGAGAAGGAGAATACAGGTGCTTTTACAGCTACATATGGTTTATTAGGTACAAGACCAAGTGGCAAGCCCAAATCTTTTAATCTTTCACCAAGAGCAATGCGTGTTGCACATTCTACCATATTAATGCCTGTAACCTTAGAAATGAATGGTACAGTACGGCTAGAACGAGGGTTAACTTCAATTACGTTAAGTTCACCATCAGCCACGATATATTGGATGTTAAGTACACCTTTAACATTAAGGCCTACTGCAATACGACGTGTATAGTCTACAATTTGATCAATCAATTCTTGGCTCAAATGTTGAGCAGGATAAACGGCCATGGAGTCACCAGAGTGAACACCGGCGCGTTCGATTTGTTCCATAATGCCAGGGATACATACGTCAGTACCATCGGAAATAGCGTCAACCTCTACCTCCATACCAACCATGTAACGGTCGATAAGAACAGGATGTTCCTTGGATGCAACTACGGCTTCCTTCATGTATACATCAAGCTCTTTATCGTTGTATACGATTTCCATGGCACGACCGCCCAATACATAGGAAGGACGAACGATTAATGGATATTTCAAGTTTTTAGCAGCTGCTTGCGCTTCTTCATCAGAAGTTACAAGAGCACCTACTGGACGAGGAATACCAAGTTTTGCCAATAATTCATCAAAACGTTCGCGGTCTTCTGCCATGTCGATGCTATCTACGGATGTACCGAGAATTTTTACACCGCGCTTAGCCAATGGACCCGCCAAGTTAATCGCTGTTTGACCACCAAATTGAGCAATAACGCCAGCTGGTTTTTCTTTATCAATGATTTCCATTACATCGTCCACTGTTAATGGTTCGAAGTACAAGGAATCAGAAATATCAAAGTCAGTAGACACTGTTTCTGGGTTATTATTGATCATAATAGATTGGTAACCCACTTTACGAAGTGCCCAAGAGGAATGTACAGAGCAGTAGTCGAACTCTACGCCTTGACCGATACGAATTGGACCGGAACCCAATACTACAACGGATTTTTCACCTAGTGGTTTAACTTCGTCTTCTTGTGCATAAGCACTATAGTAGTACGGTGTTTTAGATTCGAATTCAGCAGCACATGTATCTACATATTTATATGTTGGAAGAATGTTCCATTCTTTACGTTTTGCACGAACATCTTCTACAGTTGTATTAGCATAACGAGCGATAACAGAATCAGTGAAGGAATAACGTTTTGCTTTGCGCAATACTTCCTCTGTTAAACCATGTTCAGCTAACGCTTTTTCTACATTAACAATGTTTTTGATTTTTTCAATAAAGAATGTATCAATTTTTGTAATGTAATGAATTTTTTCTACACTAATGCCCTTGCGAAGTGCTTCTGCTACAACATAGATACGTTCATCATCTACTAAATGTAAACGTTCAATCAATTGTTCCATGGACTCATGAGAGATTTTCTTAAGCTCAATATGGTCTAAACCAATTTCCAAGGAACGAATTGCTTTAAGTAAGGATCCTTCCAAGGAGCGGTCGATAGCCATAACTTCGCCAGTAGCCTTCATTTGAGTGCCCAATGTGCGATCTGCCAAATTGAATTTTTCAAATGGCCAACGTGGGAACTTAGTTACTACATAGTCCAGTGTAGGCTCGAAGCATGCTTTTGTTTCGCCTGTTACAGCATTTGTAATTTGATCCAATGTCATGCCTACTGCAATTTTTGCAGCTACCTTCGCAATTGGATAGCCAGTTGCTTTAGATGCTAATGCAGAGGAACGGGACACACGAGGGTTTACTTCGATAACGATATATTCATTGCTATTAGGATTCAAGGCGTATTGTACGTTACAACCACCTTCGATTTTCAAATAACGAATGATTTCTACAGATGCAGTGCGAAGCATTTGGTATTGAATATCGTTCAATGTTTGGCTTGGTGCCACAACGATGGAGTCACCAGTATGTACGCCAACAGGGTCGATATTTTCCATGTTACATACGATGATACAGTTATCTGCACTATCGCGCATTACTTCGTATTCGATTTCTTTCCAACCTGCTACAGAACGTTCTGCTAGGATTTGGTGAATTGGTGAAAGTTTCAAACCACGGCGTGTGATTTCATACATTTCATCTTCGTTATGCGCAATACCGCCACCAGTACCGCCCAATGTATAAGCAGGACGAATGATGATAGGATAACCAATGCGATTAGCAAACGCTACTGCTTCTTCAAGATCGTTAAAGATATCGGATTCAGGAACTGGTTGATTGATTTCCTTCATCGCTTCCTTAAAGAGCTCACGGTCTTCCGCTTGTTTAATAGCTTCAAGAGTTGTACCAAGAAGTTTTACACCGTATTCTTCTAATACGCCAGCTTCAGACAATTGTACGGCCATATTAAGACCTACTTGGCCACCTAATGTAGCCAATAAGCCCCAAGGGCGTTCTTTTTTGATTACTTCTGTTACGAATTCAAGACTAATTGGTTCTACATATACGCGGTCTGCAATATCTGTATCAGTCATAATTGTAGCAGGATTGGAGTTAACCAATACTACTTTATAACCTTCTTCACGAAGGGAACGGCATGCTTGTGTACCAGCATAGTCAAACTCTGCAGCTTGGCCGATAATAATTGGACCAGAACCAATTACAAGTACTTTTTTTGCTTCTGTGGTCATATTATTTTCCCTTTCTCATTAAGTCTTCAAATTCGTCAAATAAATATAGATTATCAGTAGGTCCTGGGGATGCTTCTGGGTGATATTGTACAGAGAAAATAGGCAATTCTTTATGGCGCATACCTTCCACAGTACCATCATTTACACTGCGATGTGTAATTTCTACAAAGTCTGGCAAGGAAGTATCATCTACTGCATAGCCATGGTTTTGAGATGTAATATATACGCGGCCTGTACGTAAATCTTGTACTGGATGGTTAGAGCCACGGTGACCAAACTTCAATTTAAATGTTGTACCACCATAAGCTTGCGCCAATACTTGATGACCCATGCAAATGCCGAAGATTGGTTTTTTACCGAACAATTTCTTTACTTCTTCTACGGCATAGCCAAGATCTTGAGGGTCTCCAGGGCCATTGGATAAGAACACACCATCTGGATTTGCTGCTAACACATCTTCAGCTTTAGCATCTGCAGGGAATACTGTAAGACGGCAACCAGCAGCTTCTAAAGAGCGAAGGATATTTTCCTTTACACCATAGTCCATTACAGCTACATGGAACTCAGCATTTTTATCGCCACGCATACCTTGCCATTTTGTAGTTACACGCATAACTTGATCTGTTGGCAAGTCTTGTTTAAATAATTTTTGAATATCTTCCATAGGGTAATCAGAACGTACAAGTACGCCTTTCATTACACCATGGTTACGAAGAACACGTGTAATAGCACGTGTGTCTACATCATAAAGGCAAGGGATGCCGTGTAAACGAAGATACTCACTAAATAGACCTTCATTTTGCCAGTTAGATGGGAAATCACACAGTTCGCCTACGATAAATCCTTTACAATATGGTTTAGGACCTTGAGTAATAGCATTCAATGTACCATAATTACCAATCAAAGGATATGTTAATGTAATAATTTGATCCGCATAGGACGGGTCAGTCAAGATTTCTTGATACCCTGTCATACCTGTGTTAAATACAACTTCCCCTAATGTAGGAGCGCCACCTAATAAGGAACCTTCAAACACGGAACCATCTTCAAGAACTAACTTGCCTTTCATTATAAGACTACGCCCTCCTTCATAACTACTTTGCCATCAACTACTGTGAGTTTGGCCTTACCTGTAACAGTCATACCATCAAATGGGCTGACTTTGCCTTTTGTATAGAATTTATTGCGATCTACTGTCCACTCTTCAGTTGTTGAGAATACAGTAATATCTGCTGGTTTACCAACCTCAAGAACACCTGCATCAAGGCGCATTAATTCAGCTGGACGTGTACTCATATAGTACACAACTTGGTCAATGCTAAGTTTATCTGGACCGTATGCATTAGTAATAACCGCTGCTAAAGATGTTTCGAGACCACTGAAACCATTAGGAGCACAGCAGAACTCGTGGTCTTTTTCTTCATACGCATGTGGTGCATGGTCTGTAATAATTGCATCAATTGTGCCATCTTTCAAACCTTCTAATAATGCTTGACGATGATCTTCGGATCGAATTGGAGGAGCCATTTTGAACGCTGGGTTATATTCGCGTAAATATTCATCTGTGAAAGATAAATGTTGGCTTGTAACTTCACATGTTACATTAAGACCTTTTGCTTTTGCACGACGGACCATATCTACAGTATTTTTACTACTTACGTGAGCAATATGAATGTGACCACCTGTCATTTCAGATAACAAGATATCACGAGCAACCGCTAAATCTTCAGCTACTGCAGGACGTCCAATAACACCTAATTCATAGGAAACGATGCCTTCATGCATATGACCATTTTTAGTCAATGTAATGTCTTCAGCATGGTCGATAACCATTTTATTAAACATGGAGGAGTACTCTAAGGCACGACGCATAAATGCAGCATTTTCTACATAGTGGCCATCATCGGAGAAGGCTACTACACCAGCTTCCGCCATATCGCCCATTTCAGCAAGTTCTTTACCTTCAAGGCCTTTTGATACAGCACCAATAAATTCTACTTTTACAACACCTGTAAGCTCAGCCTGTTTTTGTAAACCTCTTACGAGTGCAGCATTATCTACAACTGGGTTTGTATTAGCCATAGTGACTACACGTGTGAAACCACCAGCGGCAGCCGCTTGTGTACCAGAGTGGAAATCTTCTTTAGCTTCTTGGCCTGGTTCACGCAAATGTGTGTGAATATCGATAAGGCCAGGTGCTACGATAAGACCTGTTGCATCATATACTTCAGCGCCATCTGCACTTAAATTTTGACCGATGGCTGCAATTTTACCATCTTTTACGAGAACGTCTGCTACTTCGTTTTGTTTTTTTGCCGGATTTACTACCGTACCATTTTTAATAAGCAAGCTCACTACCGTCACCTCCGATAATAGTTAAGTACAATACAGCCATACGTACAGCTACGCCATTACGTACCTGTTCTTGAATTACGGATTGATCAGAATATGCTACATCTGGTGCAATTTCAAGGCCCCGGTTCATAGGACCTGGATGCATTACCATTACATCATCTTTAGCCAATTTCAATACATCATTATTAATACCGAAGATACGTGCATATTCTCTATTTGTAGGATACAACGCAGAATGAATACGTTCTAATTGAATGCGAAGTACGTTAACCACATCTGCATCAGCCACTGCTTCACGAATATCGTGGTGTACGGTAACACCTAATTTTTCGAGCTCTGGATATACCATAGTACGAGGACCAGCCAAATGTACTTTAGCACCCATTTTTGTAAGGCCATAAATGTTAGATCTTGCTACACGGCTATGCATAATATCGCCTAAGATAACAACTTTTAAGCCTTCAATAGATTCTTTTTTCTCTAAAATGGAGTACATATCTAATAATGCTTGTGTTGGATGCTCATGAGCGCCATCACCAGCATTGATGATGATAGGATCTACTGCTTTAGTAGCATATAGAGGAGCCCCTTCAGCACTATGACGCATTACAATAGCATCTGTGCCCATATAGGACAAAGTTAGCAAGGTATCACGGAAGCTTTCACCTTTACCCATGGAAGAACCGCTAGGAGAAAGATTAATAACGTCAGCCCCTAAATATTTGCCTGCTAATTCAAAGGAACTACGGGTACGAGTACTAGGTTCCATAAAGAGGTTAATAATGGATTTCCCCTTTAAAAGTGGAACCTTCTTATCATCAGAAAGAACGATTTTTTTCATTTTCTTTGCCACATTTAAAATCAATTTGATTTCTTCAGGTGACACATTTTGCAAACCCAATAAATGTTTGCCTTTTAGGCTAACTTGTCCCATGATTTCCTCCTAACTCACGTAACAAAAAAGACCTTTTGCCCAGGGCAAAAGGTCAAATAGTTTGCACAAAGAAGCCCTTATGGGGCGCTTCAACTATATTCCTTTCTCAGCCTCTCTGGACTAAATTAAAAGGTTTTGTAATATGCAATGGTCTCTCGTACCATGGATGCATTTTCTTTATTTATTGTACTGAATCTCCTCTTGAAAGTCAATGTGAAAGCAAAAGTTCATAAGTATTTTAAAAAGAGGACAAACCCTCAAAAGTGGCTTGTCCTCTCTATACTTCCCCAATTGTTTCCTTATAGTCAATCTATAATTAGATACAAATAATTTTCATTATTATAAGCTAATATTACTGACCCATAGGATATAATTTTGGTGGATTTTGATCATCATTTTGTTGATCTTGCTGTGAACTATAAGGATCTTGATCTTGTTGACCATTAGTCATTGGATTTTGCTGTGCATATTGTTGATTTTGTAGTGGTTGCCGTTGGTCACGACGACGTGTATTTTGAGATGCAGTCGGTCTAGGTTTAGTCAACTCATCAATAGATACAGCATTTGGAATAGTTACACTTGGTGTATCCTCATGTACATCATCAAGTTCACTGAAGGAAGGTCCTGTTTTAGCAGCTTGTGCTGCCTTACGTTCTGCCTCAATTTGTTGACGTGCAAGTTCTGCGCGATGACGAGCATTTTCTTGTTGTTCTTTGACACGTTGAATTGCTTCAGCTCGCTCTTTAGCTTTACGTTCAACTTCGGCTTGCGCAAGAGCTTGCTGACGTGCTTCTTCCGCCTTACGTTCCGCTTCTAAGTGAGCTTGGTAACGTTCTTCAGCAATGCGTTTTGCCTCTGCTGCTTGGCGTTCAGCCTCTGCACGTTCTGCAGCCAATCTAGCTTGCTCTGCTTTACGTGCCTCAGCAGCTATACGAGCCTCTTCTGCTTTGCGGGCTTCCTCAGCTCGTCTAGCCTCTTCTATGCGGCGCGCTTCCTCAGCTCTACGTGCTTCTTCTGCACGTTTCGCTTCAGCTGCAATTCGAGCTTCCTCTGCCTTACGAAGTTCTTCTGCTCGTTTTGCTTCTGCTGCAATCCGAGCTTCCTCTGCTTTACGCAATTCTTCCTGCCGCTTTGCTTCAGCAGCAACGCGAGCTTCTTCAGCTTTACGAGCCGCTTCAAGTCGTTCTTGCTCGGCCTTGCGTTGTGCCTCAAGTCTAGCTGCTTCTAAGCGACGTGCTTCTTCTGCGCGGCGTGCTTCTTCGGCCATACGAGCTTCTTCAGCCTTACGCGCTTCTTCTGCACGTTTAGCCTCTGCTGCAACACGAGCTTCCTCTGCTTTACGGGCCGCTTCGATTCTTGCCTCCTCAGCCTTTCTCGCTTCTTCTGCACGACGTGCTTCTTCTGCTTTTCTTGCGGCTTCAATACGTTGTGCTTCTAAGGCTGCTTTTGCTTCTGCCGCTTTACGAGCATCTTCTTGACGTTTCGCTTCTAACGCAGCCTGTTCAGCTGCACGTTGTGCTTCTAATGCCGCTTTCGCCTCTGCAGCTTTACGTGCTTCTTCTGCTCGGCGTGCTTCTAATGCTTCTTGTTCTGCTTTTCGCTGTGCTTCTAAACGCGCTTTCGCTTCAGCTGCTAAGCGTTCTTCTTCAGCTTTTTTTGCCTCTAATGCTGCCTTTTCTGCCGCCCGTTGTGCTTCAAATCGAGCCTTGGCTTCTGCGGCTTGTCTAGCTTCTTCAGCTTTACGAGCGGCTTCAATACGCGCCATTTCTGCTTTACGTTCTTCTTCGGCCTTACGTGCTTCAGCTACTTTTCGATCAAGCTCAGCTTTTCTTTCAGCTTCTAGTCGTTTAGCTTCTTCTGCTTGGCGCATTTCTTCAGCTTTTTTAGCTTCTAATGCAGCTTTTTCTTTTGCAGCTTGTGCTTCTTGAGCCGCCTTCAATTCAGTAGCTTTGCGATCCGCCTCAGCTTTCTCTGCTAGTTTTCGCTCCACTTCAGCATGTTTTGCTTCTGCTGCTTTACGCGCCAATTCGGCCTTTTCTGCTGCGATACGAGCTTCTTCAGCCTTCTTACGCGCTAATGCTTCTTCTGCATCTTTTGCTTTTTTGAGTTGTGCCTCTTTTTTAGCATCTGCCGCAGCTTTATCACTCAATTTTTTTGTTTCTTCATGAGCGATATTCTCTGCCTGCTTACTAGGTGTCAATGTGGATTTTGTAGTATCTACAGTACCTTTATTGCTATCTTTACTACCTATAGGGCCTATCGGAATTTGCGTAGTCCCTTGAGTTGGATGACCTAAACTATCTTTTACATCCTTAGGAACATTAACAGCAATAGTTTGATATTTTTGTGGATTCGCAAGAGATTCAGGAATTAACAAGAACCGTATCGGCAAATTAGATGCCCCTGCAGGCATAAAGTTTAATGTTAATAAATCACCTGCGTTATAGTTACCCATGATGCGACTATCTAAAATAGTTCCATCCCCAAGGGCAGAGATACCATCAGCACCGCCAATATGATAGGTTCGTGTATCTATTTGACCTCGACGTGCGCCTTGTTGATGAAGTGCTTTTACCGTAAAGGAACCGGAATATGGTCCACCAAGAGGGTTAAAATACAATCTAAATGGTTCATTACCTTTTGTAGGAATTTTTAAAGTATATGAAACACCATAGTTACCACGGTCACGAACAAATGCTTTATTTTGCATTTCGTCTACACCGTTGATAAACATATCTTCACGGTCATTACCGATTTCTACAAAAGCACCACCTAATGTAGTATCAAAAGGTGTAGCAACCTCCATATTACGTTTAGCCCCCGTATATGTACCGCGCAATTGAATTTCATCAATAGGTAAATTTTTAGCCCAATGAGATGCATCAATGGCATCCATCCCCATAGGCAACATCATAACACGAGCAAAGATTGGTGCCTCTGTTTTAATATCTACGATACCGGTAAATAATGCATCTTGATATACTGGTGTATTTTTCAAATCACTAAAGATTAATTGGCGCCCTTGTGGCGGAATACTTAGCGAATATAAAGGTCTCGCATTGGGACTTTCATCTAAAGGATTCTCTAAGTCCTTCCGGGATAAATCACGACCAGCAGCGAAATAATCTGGTGTAGCCACAGATTTCAACTGTCTCATCACCTGAACAGTATTGGGATACGCCGATTGATTCTCCAATACGATAGCAATCTTATGGGGCTGATCCATTTCATTTACATGGTAAAAATAGATACGACCATTTCCATTAATTGTACCTGCACTAAGCGTACCACCTACTGGTCCTACATATTCAGGGCTATCTGATAGTAGCAATGTATCCGTTTGGGACACTAAACTTGGTGGCAACGGAGAAAACTGAAAATATCCAATTGATTGTAAATCTATATCACGAGCCTCTACATGGCCTGTAAGAGCAGCCATGGCGGCCATCGCTGCGGCTACACAATATTTTGATTTATAAGAAAACATATATTAATACCTCTATATTTCTTCAAGCCCCATAGGGTCATACGTAAGTGCTAATGCTTCGATTTTCTTTAAACGATGTCCAATACCCGACTTAGATAATTCGCCATCCATCAATTCTTCAAGTTCTTTCAGACTCGCTTCTGGATTGTCCCATCTCAATCTTGCTACAATTCGCAACTTTTCAGGCAACTCATCAATACCAATTTCTCTATCGATAATTCGAATAGCCTTTACCTGGCGTACTGCAGCATCTACAACCTTTTGCAAATTTGCGGTCTCACAGTTTACTTGTCGATTAATTTGATTTCGCACAGTTTTCATTATGCGCACGTTTTCAAATTCCATCAGTGCTGATTGAGCACCCATAATTTGCAAGCAATTCGTTACAGCGTCCCCTTCTTTAAGATATACTACGTACTCTTCCTTACGCTCAGTCAAACCTGCATGAATATGAAATAACCGCAATACATGTATAATTTCCTTTGCAAAATTCTCATTCCCCGTCATAAACTCGAGATGATAGTCGCTTTGTGGCTTATTAACAGAGCCACCGCCTAAAAAAGCACCCCGTAAAAAAGCACGTCGTGCCTCCATAGATTTAAGCCAACTACGAGGAATTTGTTCAGTTACAGGCCATAAAGCAAGATCTTCTAACGCCTGTCGCCCTTCTATAGATGGCTCTACAGATAAAGTATACATATTTTTCTTGCGCAAATTTAGTCCTTGTCGTACTAATACATTGGTAGGTAATTCATATTGTTTTTTTAATATGCCTAACAAGCGACGAGCTACTGCATTATTTGCAGTAGCCAATCTAATACCAACAGCACCCTTCATCCCCAGAATGATAGATCCACCCATGCGCAATAAGCAAGACGCTTCAATTTTCATGGCCACATCTGCATCACTAGAGGATTCATATTGGCATAATTCATTTTTTACATCTTCAGCAAATGACATAGGTATCCCTTCTCATTAATGATCATCTCGTTGGAGATAATACTCTAGGATATGTGGTTCAGTATCTGATTGCATAGCATGCACAATATCCATAATTACTTTACCTAACCGTTCAGGATCATGAACAGCCGGCTTTTTAGGGCTTATCAATGTAGCCCGAATCGTACGTATTCCTTTAGCTTGTAGCTTCTTAGTATCTAATACTACAGGCTCTGAACCTACAGCACTATATTGTTCTACCATTTGAATTGGTAAAGGTCCATCGTTAGCAAGTACAGTATCTACAATGCCTTCACCACCATGTGCAATGAGAGCCTCCACATGATCACTTAAGGTATAACCTGTAGTTTCACCAGGTTGAGTCATAACATTAGCAATGTAAATTTTATTTGCCTTGCTAGCGCGTACATGAGATGCAATTTTATCAGTTAACAAATTCGGAATGATACTTGTATATAAGCTACCTGGTCCAAAGATGATAACATCTGCTTCATCGATAGCACGTAACGCAGCACCTTCTGGTTTTGGCTGTGCTGGCTCACTATACATATGGCGAATGCGTTTACCAGAATTAGGAATATTACTTTCACCTTCTACGATAGTACCATCGGTCATCTCCGCTACTAATTTAATGAACTCAGTAGACGACGGAATTACACGGCCTCGTACACGCAACAATTTACTAGCCGCTTCAAGCGCTTCCTCCACATCGCCATCATATACTTGAGCAAGTGCTGTGATAAAGAGATTACCAAAACTATGTCCAGATAGTTCATTTTCCCCTTCAAAGCGATAACGGAAAAGATTTTCCATAACCCCTTCTTGTTCAGCTAATGCAATCAAGCAGTTTCTCAAATCGCCAGGAGCAATCATTTTAAAATCTTCACGCAAGCGCCCCGATGAACCACCATCATCAGCTACGGTTACAATAGCAGACAAATTAGAGGTGTGTATTTTTAATCCACGTAATAAATTTGATAGCCCTGTACCACCGCCGATAACAACGATCTTAGGACCTTTATCAAGGCGTATATTTTGGAAAATAATATCTGACACCTTACTATCAGGATTAGGTAATACAGCACGAATAATCGTTTTAATAACCTTACTCGTACCGATTAACATTAACACAGCGCCAATCGATAGTACAACAGCGCCTACAGCAATGAGCACATTATAATTGTAAAAGCCCGTCATATTATAAGAAAAGGCTAATACAATATCTTCAAGAACGGCAAGCCATTGATAATTAAATATCAATGAAATGCCTATGATTAAAAGACCTACACCACAACTAAATAGGGCAAGCCAACGTTTTATATTTAGGCCCGGAATAAGCCACCGAAACCATCTTTTTCGCAACATATGAACCCCTATCTAGTTACCAAATGTTTTAATTTCATGAGGATTATAATCTTCTTCTACATTATTTTTCATCATATCTCGATGTTCTACAGAAACGCGATAGCCGTTTTCTAATAGATGCGAATATAATGCTTCTGCCATAGCCACAGATCGATGCATACCACCTGTACAGCCTACAGCAACGATAAATTGAGACTTCCCTTCTTGTTCATAATTAGGCACAAGAAAATCAATGGTATCAAAATAACGCTTTTTAAATTCCTCTGTAACTTCAAAAGAATGAATATATTCATTTACAGCTTTCACACGACCTGTTTTATGACGGAAATCTGGAATGTAGAATGGGTTTGGTAAAAATCGAACATCCCAAACCATATCCGCATCCAATGGTAATCCATATTTAAAGCCAAAGCTTACAACTGTAATAGACATGCCATGTCCTTCGTCAACTTGAGTGAATCGAGTTTTTAAATACTCTTTGAGGCTCGCAGTTTTCATATTCGTTGTATCAATAATAAAGTCTGCTTTATGTCGTACAGAATTTAATATCTGACGTTCTTCTTTCAAACCTGTAGTGATCATTCCATCTGGAGCCAGTGGATGGCTGCGACGACTTTCTTTATATCGTCTAATTAACGTCTCATCTGTAGCATCCATAAAGACAATTTCATAATCTACCTTCATTTCTCTTAATGTTTCAAGAGATGATGAAAGGGCTTCAAAGAATTCACCACCGCGAATATCTACAACTAAAGCTACACGGTTTGTACGTTCTCCACCTTGTCGACAAATTTCACTTAGCTTAGGAATCAGTATAGGAGGAATATTATCAATACATAGATAGCCCATATCCTCTAATGCTTGTAGAACCTGAGTTTTGCCGGCACCAGACATGCCTGTAACAATTAATAAACGAAATGCTTCCATAGTTTTACTCCATTATAAAAGATTCT
>OBVJ01000218.1_pt1 | contig 38793 bp, 57 predicted proteins | sample 1495071 | NCBI WGS metagenome assembly OBVJ01 (sample SAMEA2579985, study PRJEB22360) | human gut metagenome | reverse complement strand
TCGCAGAAGTATATTCAGTAGTAATATTCTGCTTCATGTCATTTATATCACCAGCGAAATCATTAGTCACTTCCCATGTAGTACCGTTCCAGTATTTTAGAAGATTATAAGTTGTATCAAACCATAACTTAGTTTTATCACTAGGTGCAGTAGCGCTGCGAACCGTACCGTCTGTACCGTCATAACAGTCTGTTAATGTTATAAGCGCATATGCTTTAACAGCCATAAACTATCCCTCTAACTGTGCTGTATAAGTCGCTTTATTATCAACATCACCAGCGTTAATCGTTAAACTAGAACCAGTTGCTACAGCTGTTGAACCACCATCTTTGTACCACTTAATCGTTCCTAGTGCAGTTAATGCACTGCCAGTAACTTCTACCCCACCCTTAAATACGCGAGCTGTTAAAGTTGTTGCGATAGCAGTATTCTTAAAGATGACTCCATTTGAAGATTTGATTGCCATAGTGATCGAATCTGCACCATTAGCGCCATTTCTTGAGATAGAATACGATACTGCTGTTTTATTGTCTGAATAGGTTACGGTTGTTCTAGTCCATACGTATTGACCGGGATTCCCAGCAACTGGTGTACTAGACCATGAACCAGTTGGTACAGTAGTTCCGGAATTACTTGCCTGATATTCTGTAACCGTTGATTTAACTGTAACACTCGTACCATTTGTACCGTTTGTAGGATTTCTTGACACACTGTATGCTGTAGTAGATTTACCATCACTATAGGTTACTACTGTTTTTGTCCATAAATACTGTCCTGAAGGAACAGAAGGAATTGCGGTTGTCCATGAACCAGTTGGCGCAGTCGTTCCCGAAGTACCAACTTGATATGTTATGCTTGTATTCGATACTGTAACACTTGTACCATTATTTCCTTTAAATGCTATCGACCAGCTGAATACTTTTTCAATTGTAACATCTTCTGTTTTTACCGGAATAATAACACTTCCGCTCTTAGTTAATGCGCTTGTTGCAGTTATCGTTAATGTTGGTTCTGGTGTTTTCCCATCTGAAACTATACTTAATCCCGTTGGAGCTGTAATATCCCCAACTGAACACACCATTTTATCCGAACCTCTTATAGCAGTTATTTTGCAAGTTAATGACTGAGTTCCTTCTACTGATGTTGTAGTTCCCTGAAACGTATAATTATCATTACTTAAATGTATTGAATAGCCGTCTGTTATATCAAGCACATCTTGCTCTGCTGTTGCTTTTATTGCCATTTACTTATTTCCTCCTAAAAATCTAAAAAACATCTAAATGTTGCTTTTTCATTTATATCATTTGATGTTAGCGTTAATATAAATCCATTGTCCGTTAATCTAGAATCAGCTGGATCTAACGCTGTAAAGTCTGTTTCCTTAATATGTTTTACTTCCCAAAGTATCTTCGCTTTATCGCCAAAATAATTATACATTTTTTGAGATGTATCTATTATTTCACCAGCCACAAATATTTGAACTGTCATCGTAGTAGACACACCAGTATTTTTAAATATATAGCCATTTGAACTATCTATTTTAAGAACTAATGCATCCTTGCCATCGATATTAAGCATAAACGTTACACTAAGTTTTTTTGTTGCATTTTTATAAGTTACATAGCAAATATATGTTATATATGGACGTCCTTTAGACATAACATTTTTATTTACTGTTAGGATACCGTTTAAGACACTCTCGCCCTCTATTAAATCTGTCTCCGTTCCATTATTATTACGTTTCCAAACCAGTGTGCAGTTATTTAAATCTACATTTAATAATCCATCTAAAACCGCCGGGGTAATAACTGCTGGGGTTTCTTCCCAGTTTGGTACATAACCTTCATCATATGATTGAACTGTATTGACACCAGTGACATCCAAGAAACTGCCTTCTAAATTAGCAATGTCATTATTATCAGTTATGCTTATAGACAGTGTTTTTCTAGTACCAATCGGTAATGTTATTTCACAATAGAAACTGCCGTTAACATTTACATCATCAGGTGTTAATATTATCGAACGTTTCCCTTTGTGACTGTTATTCCAAGTTTTATCGCTTTCGCTATCACTCGATACTCTGTACCAGTTAAAACTAATACTGCTTATGTTGTTTGTTTCATCATTATTGCCATCATATACTTTTGCACTTAATGTAATTGTATCTGTTGGCTTGTTTAGGACAGTTCCACTATTATCTAAGGATACTAGGTATTTTTTAGCTTGTAGCTCCTCTTTTATTTCTTCAAAGGCTTTTATTGTCAACTCGCCTTTTTCGTTTAGGTAAAAGCTAGGATTGCTTATTTCACCCTCTGAATCACGTTTCCCAATCTTAATAACACCCGTCTGTAAATCAAGTTCAAACATTTCACCTTGCAATATACCAGTTGTAATAACATTTGCATTGAAATTACCGTCAAGGTCAAAGGCTAAATTTTTAAATGTCTTTCCACCATCTTCAGAATAGCCTAGACCACCGGCTGTAAATCTCCACAAATGTGTATCATCCCTTAATTCAGGAGTATTCATGATAGTCCATCCTGAAGGAAAACCTTCGTCGTTCATATCAATTCTGTAATAACCGCCCTGATTACCTAAAATTTTATCAGTAGTATTTTTAAAAGCATTTGTTAATGTGGCATACAGCTTATTTAATTTAATGTCTGTAGGTGACTGATTCATAACTGTATCTATTTCAGTTTCACCTTTGCAAGTTATGCTTGATTTCATACCCGTAAGCACTATTGTATGTTCACTTAGCAGTACATTATGTAAAACACCATTTTTATCTTCAACTTTAACAATATCAGTTATTTCTAAAGCTGGGTTACCTCGCCACTCTACAGTACATGGTGTGTATGTAAAACCTTTAATCCGCTCAAATATACTGTCTAATATTTCTTGTTTCATATACGGATTTTCGAAAGTTATACCGAATCCATTTCCAGCTACCAGTACATTTTCACTATCACCGCTTGTTAACGAGTTGATTACTATGTCCTCGTCAGTAGTTCTGTTTAAACCGTTCATAAACTGCAAATCATAAGTTATCTCAATACCACAATCCTTGTACCAATATGCGATTAATTTATCGTCTGGATTTATTGTTCCATTACACCCCATTAAGCCCATCATATAGCCTAGGAATTGTTTACACGTCATATTATCAATATATCCATCAATTATAATGTCCGGTATATTTTTTATATCGTGCAAAATATTACACTGGCTACAAATATCATTTATTACATTCGATAAACTATTAGGGTATTCAATATCAGGTATATATGTTTTATTTAAACGATATGTGCTGTCATAAGCTACAACTGTTATAAAGTCGCTGTTGTCTGATTTATCAATCTCAGCTGTGTAATATGTACCCTTACATACATAAACACCATTTACACCACTATAAATTTTTACTGTACTATTTTTTAACGGGATCTTGTTATCAGGCATTTTGAATTTGACAGTTGCTTTATTAGTATTTATTTCACCAATTTTTAAAGTTGATTCGCTACAAGAAATTTCGTCTAAAACAACAGATATGACTTCATTGATTAATTCTGTTGTGCCATTAAAAATGACTTTGGCATTGATAACACGGTCTTGTGCTATGACTGATGAATTAAATTCTTCGTTTGTATTAATCATGCTATCTCTACCTTTCAATAAAATTTAAATTAATCGTTTCCCATATCCAGCATTTTTTAACCGCATCGTATTTAAATATCGGCATAGTTCTATCACCAACATAAGCCGTTATTGTTTTACGCTTGTTTTCAACTGGATCAGGATATTCTAAAGAAAAGAATACTGGTTCAACTGCTTTAAGTAATTTGCTAGCCATAGCATCTGTAAGACCGTTAAATGTACAAACAACCTTTCGCTTAACTGCTTTTCTATCTCTAAACATTTCTCCGTTTTGATTACGTCCTGAGCCTTCTTCACCGTCTAAATCATAAACTTGAAATTCTAATGAAGAAGGGTTGAAACCTACTCCATTAATTTTAATAACATCGTCCATTTCAATCCCTCCTTTAAATTAGCAACGGACTTTTACCCGTTTGTTTAACTATTCCATTGTTATAGTCCACTACTGATTTTCCAACTGCTTTTTTATCTATTTCAACAGTTGTATGAATCTCAAATTTACCGCCACCACTCATACCAGCCATAGCACTACGCATAGCGTTGTAAACACCACCACTTACTGCACTTACAATTTGATCGTTATTAGCAACTGCTGTTTTCTTACCAATGCGTCCTACTAACTCTGGACCAGCTTCCCTAGCGACGAACATTTGCCCCATATCAGGGAAACCACCGTTGGCAAACTCTTTAATACTTACAATGCCTTCACCACCAACAATTCCATTTACCAGCTTAAATCCATTAGTCTTACTTTTAAATTCAAGCCATGCCACTTTATCTTGTAAAGTTAATCTATTTAACGCATCTAGTTTGGATCTGGCATCAACATCGTCAGATTTAAAATATGCGATATTCTTTTCTAGGTTAGATTTAAATCCTTTACCTATTTCATCACCTTGTTGATCTGTTTTAATTTTTCCAGTCATTAAATCTTTAACTAGATTATCAATATATTCTTGACCTTGCTCACTACCATTTTTTTGTGCTTCTTCCAATTCTTGTTTCCACTGTTTAGCTTGTTTGTCACTACGACCAATGTTGTAATCATCCAGCACTTTTAGAAGCGCATCTTTTTGATCATCAATAAGTTTCTTTTCAGCATCTTTCGCCTTTTTTAAATCATTGTACTGCTTTTTCAAACTTTCTTTTTCTTTGTCAGTCATCACATCCCACGCGCTACCTAATTCTTGTTTCATTTTTTCATAGCTTTGTTCGTGAGCTACCGCTTTCTCTGCGAGTTGTGTAATTACAACATTTTTACATTCCTGAGCATTCGCTTTTTCTTCCTCACTCATTAACTCGTTATTTTCACCATGACCTTTAATTACATCATCATACGCCATTAAAGCAGACTTTAATGTATCATATGTCATAGTTACTTCACCACTTTTACCAATGACAGAGCTATATTTACCGGTTAGCAGTTCATAATTTTCTACTAACCCTTTAACTCCATCTTTTTGTAGTGTAGTTTTTGAAATATTAAATTCTTGTGCAGCACTCATTTTTTCTAATGCATTTTTATTTTCAATTGAAGCTTCGGTTGCATCATCTAAAGTTTCTTTAGCTTTTATAAAAGCATCTATCGCATCACGTTGTTTTGGAGTTAACTGACGTAATACTTTAGCATAATTTACATTTCCGTTTAAAACATCGTCCAAACTGATGCCCATCTCATCCAAAAATCCACTACATTCTTTAGCAATTTTGTTGTAATCATTTTGAGCAAGCGTTAATTTACTTTGTACCTCGCTTTGCTTTGAAAGTGCTTTTGTATATGATTCCTCATTAGCTTGGATAATGTATTTTTGTTTTAACGCATCGATATTTTCTAAAATTGCTTCCTTTGATTCCAACCATTTTAAATGACCGTTTTCAATCTGCACTACTGTTTCGCCACATATACTATTTAACTCATCGACTTTCCCTTGTGCATTACCAATTTGTTCTACATTACCTTCACCAAGCGAAATAAGTTCTTCATAAGTGTTTTTTATTTTTAAATAATCTCCTAATGAATCTTTGATACCTTCGCTAGCATTTTCATTAAGTTTTCTTTGTTCATCGGCTAATTTTTTACATTCTTCACCTAATACCTGAGACTGTTCGATTTGTTTTTTGTATTTATTGTTTGTATCATCGGTTGCACTTGCAACTGCCACTAATGCTCCAACAACTAATCCTAAACCACCAACAACCGCAACTAATGGATTTTTTGACAAAAACGTCAAAGCAGTACTTAATATACTACTCGCTGTACTGGTTCCAGTTATACTTCCAGCCAATCCGTTAAAAGCATCAGATACCGCGCTTAGTGGACCTTTAGCGGAATTTAATGTCATAAATTTATTAATCATAGTTCCTATCATGTTAGTTGTGCCGTCCGCATTTGTTCCCCAAGACATTAACGTCATTCCAATACCGCAATTTTTTAGCATACTGGCAGTTTGTGTAAATTTATCAAAAACACTTTGTAGAGATTTTATAGAAGTAATTGTTTTATCAAATTTCATTATCGCTATAAATGTGCCTACAGCAGTAGTTACACCAGTCATCAATCCCGGAAATTTCTTAAACATACTACCTATTCCATCTACTGCGCTCGCCAGTAAATCAATAGCTTTCAATACAGTGTTTCCAGCCATTTTTAATAAGGCTGTAGCTACTTTTTCGATTATGTTTATTGTAGGTCTTAATGCATCTAATACCTTGCTCAGTCCTTTAACAGCCTTAGAAAGACTATCGACCAAACTTGGCACTGCTTTTTCAATACTCCACTTAGCCAATGGCTCTAATACATTTTTATATCCGCCATACAGCAGTTTACTAATAGTGGTGCTCAAATCTTTAAACGCATCTGTGAAGTTTACCACACTTTTTACTGTAGGTTTAAAATCCAAAGTATCAGATAGTTTAACAAGATCTCTTGATATATCGTCAATCAATCCCAAGAAAACATTAAATGAATCCCATAGGTTTTGAACTATTTGTGTACCGTTTCCAGCTTCATCCCATGCTGTTCTGAACTGTTTAGCCAAATTACCGACTGTAATATTAATGTTGGTTATGATGCTGAAAATATGATCCATAGTTTCCTCACCAGTTCCATTTTGCCAAACAGTACCGAAACTTACACCAATACTATCTACCAGTTTTCCGATTTCAGTCCATTGATACTCGATTGAATCAAGTACACCCTTACCGTATTTATTCCAGCTGTTAGTAACTGGTTTGAACATTTCAGCCATTTTTTTAGCCAAACGTTCCATCATTTCATTTGTTTGATTTTCCAGTCCTTTTAGAAAATCATACTGTGGCAGTTCTATATCACCTATTGAACCTCCGCCACCAGCTCCTCCTGAACCTCCGCTCCCTGAATCACTGCTGTCATCAGGTTTGTTTATAATGTTAAGTTCATCAAAGCCCATTAACTGTTTCTTTAATTCTTTTACTTTATCGGCTGTTCCACCTACTGCATCGCTTGCACCGTTAGCGCTATCTTCTACATCGTTTAAAGCCCCTCCACCGCCAGCAATACCGCTGTAATCGATTTTAGGCAATTCGAACCCAAAGAAATTAGCTATCGTATTCGCTAGAGCAGTAAGCCACTGTACTGCTATCTGTACATATGGAATAAGTTTGCTTATGAACACACTAGCAATATTCCCCACTGCACGTTTTAGCATTGTAAACTGTTGTGTTAAGATACGAACTGCATTTGCTGGTGTTGCGATTGTACGAGCCATATCGTTGAATACATCAACTTTGCTCGCGTTATTCATTATGGTTATATAACGCATGATTGCTTGAGTATTTTGATCCCATTCAGATACTGCGCCTTCAAGTCCATACTTCAAACCAGTCTGTTTAACCATTGCAACACTTACGTTGTTACCATAATCCTTAAGACCTTTGATTTGTCCACTCATCGCCGAATTAATCTTATCGAACGATTCACTAGGATCAACATTCATCAACGATGAATAATCGTATGCTAACTGTGTTAGGTTTTGCGACATGATCTGTGCCTTGTCACTGGCTACATCAAAACCAGTAATAAGGTTATTTAACCTACCTTGAAAACTCATCCATTCACTGGTATCAATCCCCATAGCTCCTTGAACCTTGTTTGCGAAGTCTAAAGCGCTTTGAGTTGTTTCGCCCATTGCAACATTGAATAGGTTTAAGTTTTCTACATATTGTGATGATTCTTCAAAAACACTCGTTAAGGCACCAACGACACCTTGGATTACGAATGTCATAGTTCTAAAACTGGCTACTGATTTACCTATTCGGCTCATTAAGCTACCGCTTGTTTTGCTTGCTTTAGATGCACTTCTTGAATAGCTTTCCATTTGTGTGGTTGCTTTTTTTATGTGCCATGGTAAATTACTAAATGCTCTTCCCAGTTTAATAGAAACACCATTAAGCGGTTTGATTGCATTTGCAAGCTGTTTCATTTGTGAAGAGAATTTGTTAAAGTCAACTGTATCCAGCTGTTTTGAAATTTCAGGCAGTTTTTTTAACTGATTAAAGAAACTTCCTAAATTCGTCTTACCTAAGTCCTGTAACGGTTGTATTGCGGTTTTTAGTTTGTTAATATCTTCTGTAAACTTATCAAACTTAGTATCGCCTAAATCTGAAGCAATGACTTTTATATCAGCAATCTGTTTCAATAAGCCAGTTGCACCAGTTTTAAATCCATTTAAGCCCGTAAAACTGCTAGCTAACCTATCCATACCGTTAGCCAGCTGTACAAACTGTGCTGTATTTATACTCTTTGCTACAGCACTAAGATTTTTTAATGTGGTAGACAGACTTTTTAGACTGCTTATACCATTAAGATTATTTTTTAAATTTCCTAATGAACCAGCTAATTTGTCTATTTCTCCACTAGCATTACTGGCATTACTCTCTATTTCAATGCTCAGTTTGTCTATTTCCATTGACATTTTAGATAACCTCCTTCCTTAAAAAAATTTAAGGCTCTCGGTCGGCTCATTATTTAAATCGATTTACAAAATTTTTCATCCATACTTCAGCTCTCGCCGATTCTTCTTCTACTAAATCTTCTTTAGCTTTTACTGCATTGAACTGATACGGTTTCTCTGTATATTTTGCTGGTGATTTTCCTTTATCTCTGCACCACACATTATATACAACTGTACTTACAGCATCGTATATGTACATTCCTTGAATCCATGCATCTGTGTTATTTCGTTCATTGCGCAGTTTATCAGCTTCTCGATAGTATTTAGCAAGTGAAGGGTCGTTTTCCCAAAACTGCTCATATGTCATTCCAATACTTAAATAGAATGGAAAAACTTCGTAAAACGTTTCTGTAAATGTTTTTGAGGACGGTTCTTCTAAAATGTCGCCGTCCACTTGATCGCGTTTTTTTCTGTACTATCCTCAAATAAAGTATTTAATGTTTCCATTGCCATCTCACTTAATTTGTTGTACATTTCATTTTTATCAGTAAACAATTCAAACATTTCTTCAATCAATTCTTTTGATGTGCGTTTATGATTTGCAAAGAAAGCATATTCAAATAATTTAGGTAAGATTGTAACTGGTTTTTTATCCAAGTCAGTTAAATTAATTCCATCTGCTTCCATTTTTTCTAATGTTTTTCTTGTGTACTCCAATGTGTAATCCTTATCTTTATAAGTAAAATTAATAACTTTAGCCATATTATTTTCCTCCATATTTAAACTACGAAAGGATTAACCTTCCGCAGTTGTTGATTTTGTTTCCCATGCTGGCGCATTTGTTGGTGTAATATATAAATTTGTTTCCAATACACTGTTAACTGCCATTGCTGGTAACCCCATAGCACTTGGTTGTCCAGTGAAGTAAACAGATTTTTCAAGTCTTGGATGTTTGATTTCAAACCATACTGCTTTGTTTGATTCACTGGCTGTTTTATATGCTTTTACCAGTGTATCCCATGCAGTGCTTAATTCTTCGGTGTAGTTAGCCAAAAATGATAATGCACCACCTAAATCCTTTAAGCCTTCGATATAAGTTTTGTACTCTGTTTCCTTTAAAACTGTAGTTTCCAATGTTTCAGGTTCAGGATTCATTTCAGGTACTTCCTTAATATCAGGAATTTCAATGTAATTTGTTGTTGGTCTAGTTCCAGCGCTAGCTTCTACAGCATATCCAACTGTTACACCAGCAGTATTTAACGCAACTCCCATATTTAATTTCCTCCTATTGAATTTACTTTTTTAAATCTTGCAATTCTTCTGTATATATCACTATCTGCACTTTTTATCGGCTGATTGAATGTTCTTAAATATCCATGCTTTACCAATACATCGTTGATAACAGCCACTATTTTCATGCATTCATCTTTACTATCAATACTTACAACTTCAATTTTGTAAGTTTCGATTGCGACGTTTTCATTTTCATTAAAAGTTGAATAATCAGTATTAATAATATTGTCACTCTGCATTATACAGACAGCTGGAAACTTAGGAGGTGTATTAGATATTTCCTCACCAGTTATGTAAATATTATCAATGCCATATTCTTCACGTAATTTTGAAGCGACTACTTCAAATACATAACTTTCGTGATCTATCATTATCTAAACACCTCCCTAATAATCTTTTCCATTTTGTTATAACGGAGTTCCATAGCAGTTTCATACATAAATGGACGTGAGGGCATACCGCTTGTAAAACGATACCCTCCGCTTCCATCAGGATAAAACCACCCAGTTACTGTTACCCCATTTATTGCATATTCTTTAATGTTATCTCCAGTGTTATATTTCCACCCCATGCTATCACCTATGTATGGATTTTCCTCACCTTTTGGACCTGTACCAAATTCTACAAACATAGCACAATCCCCTACAGATAACATCGCATAACAATTATTTGATTTTTTTGATACAGAACTTAACATATCGCCAGTTTCTATGGCATCAAATTCGAATATCTTATTAATAATTGTTGTATATCCTTCATCAGCTAATCGTTGTACCAACTGGTTAGCTTTTTTATTTAAATCTTGTTTGTACTGCTCCAACTGCTTCAATGCTTTATCAATACCCTTATCACTCAGTTTTACTTTTATCTTCATTTTTGTTGACTTTTTCGATAGCGTATTTTATACAACTGTAGCTTGGAGCAACTGCTTTAACTTTGTAATTGTATGGTTGGGTTTTGGGAATTCCAATCCATAACCGTGTAAATTCATCTATAGTACATGACAAATTGTGTGTAGACATTGTCTTGTCGTACTTTAGATCGTTACCAAAGATATCCTCGTTAGGTTCTCCTTTGTTGGAACTTACACACAAACGCATTGATTCAATATCTCCATATCCTTTAACCGGATTACCGTATTTATCAACCGTTTCACCCACACCGTAGTTTTGGTAGAAAATAGTCTGTTGATTGATTGCTAAATCTCTCACAATATTTCACACTTAGGAAGTATCTTCCCAACTAAAGATTTCGAAATATCAGCAGTATCATATGTACGTGAAATTCCATTTTCAGTACGCTGTGTCTCACCCTCACTGCCCCTACGGTTGAACATTTCAATACACATTTGTACTTGTAAATGCAAGTATCTATTTTCTACATATGTCTCTCCTAACTTGTTTAATGGAATCTCACCATTAGGGAAACGTGCATTAAGAATAACACCCTTGCTTAGTTCCAAAAGCACTTCGATATCATCATCAGTAATCTCAGGCACCAGCTTCTTAAGCATTTCTTTTTGTGTCATTCTTAATCACCTCTTATCCTGATACTGATGTAGATTTTTTCTCTAATTTAACTGCTTTAGTATCGTCTACGAATGCAAAGATACCGTACTTTCTACTGTAGATAGTATTTAACCGAACATTTGCATCACGTTCTTGTTCTACTTCAGTTCCTTTTTTAACAAAGAATTTAACTGCTTCTTTTGTTGCTAAAATAACTGTACCTTGTGTCGCGTGATTAGAGTTATATAAAGGAACTCCAGCAACATGTCCAATATATCCGGCACGTGCATAATCTTCGACGTATTTTAAATCGTCTTTAAGATTTTTTCTGATTTCTGCTTTATCTTTTGGATGTACTAATCCAAAAATCGCCATATCTTCTTGTTCGTTTTCAGGGAACAATGCGGAACCGTCAACAAATGCATCAAAATCAAATTTTTCAACTTCAACCTTTGCTGTTGCTTTTTGGAATTCTGCCATAGCTTTTGTATTAGATGTGTTATACATATCTACAGCCATATGATTGACTCCGGTAGTTACTACATTTGGATCAGTCATTTCTTCCTCATCATAGTAAGGGAAACGATTTTGTAACATTTCAATTTCATATTCTTCTTGTGTTAATTTAACTTCAATGTTCTTAGTGTTTCCATTACCCATTGTCAATACTTCTGTACCATTAGTAGCACTGTAACGATTAATTTTCTTTTTAGTTCCCGGTGTACCTACTAACGAATCATCGACAGTACAAAATTTCATTAAATCTAATTTCGATTGATACTGATTTTCAAATTCGGCTGCTAATACGAAATTATCGTACTTTTGGTGTGTATGGTTTAATGACATATTTAATTTCCTCCTTCGGCTAATTGTTTGAAGGTGTCGGGATCGGTATCGAATAATTTTTGCTTATCTTGAATAGATAATTTATTAAATTTTTCTTTTGTCATACCTTCCTCACTACCTCCACCTTCAGGTGTTTTAGTGTTTTTTAATAATTCATCAGTTGTGTTCTTTTTAACTGATTCGGCAAATTTACTTTGATTAGCAATAACTTTTGTGAAATCTCCATCAACCATTGCTTCAGCTGTTTCCTGAGCCAGCTTAGTATCGTAACCTAATTCAACTAATTCAGCTTTTCTTTCGGCAATAGTTGTTTTTCTTAACAATGCATCATAGTTATTCTGTAATTCTTCATTCGCCTCATTTTGAGCAATCTCTAACTGCTCTTTTTCACTTAGCGTAGAATTATATTTCTTCTTCCAAGAACTCGCTTCTTTGCTTGCTTCATCTTTTAATTTTTTCATTTTGTCGTATTCTTCTTTATCGACAACTGAATCAGGTTCAGGTAAATCCGCTAATGCTTCCTGAATTTCTTCAAAAGTCATGTTATCTTTGTACTTTTTGCCTAAATACTTTTTTAAATCCATAATTTAATCTCCTTGCTCTTTAACGTTTTTCTCTAACCTTTGCTCGTTTTCGACCTTCTCCGTCGTTTGCTCCTTAACGTTCTTCTCCAACTGTTTTTCACTGTCTTTGTATACCTGCTGCGGATCAGGAAATAAATCAACAGTTTTAATTGCGTGGCGCATATTTATTCCAGCAGTCTGTAAATTCCTAAGTGCTTGCGTCTTGTTTAATAAATTACTAATCTTATTCCGATTAAACTTAATATCTATATCAGCGATACATAACTCGCTGATATCATTATCTTTAGAGCGTTCAATAATATTTTTGATTACTAGCATCATTTGACGTTCACTGTTGCCAAATAACGTTTCTGCACTTTGCGCATTTTCTTCAGCTAACTGCCACCCTGATTCGCCTAACATTAAAGCAACACCAGTGTTACCGCCACTTGACTGCCCTCTAGCCGGTGTACCGGTAATCTGTAACACCTGCATATATAAATAGTCAGCTAGTGTCTGGACCTCTGTTTGATTCAGCTCTGTTTTTATATACTGCAATATTGGTGTTTTTCCATCGCTTAGTGATTTCGTAGAAATACCACCTTCTTCTCTAAGTAACTTAAACTGTTCATTATCAATACCGATATCGTTAAACCATAGCAATGACTGTACAAACTGTGCTAATCCGTTAAGACGATCAGAAGTACATAAGTTTATTGCTTCAAGCAGTCCAAGAACTCTTTCAAAACATCCCATCCTTGAATCATCGTTTTTGTATTCGATAATTGGAATTGCTCCTATTCCATTTATCGATTCTTCAAGTTTTCCATCAGGGGTGAACACATTTCCATATCTCCCCGTTGTTTTATAAACAAAATTTTCAGTGTAAATTGTGCAGTGAATCATATTATCTTCATCAATCCAGTATGTAACACCCATCATTGGTTCATGAAAAACATCAGCACTATAAACAACGAATGTAAAACGCGGATCCAGATTAGTAATCCGAAAATCACTAACTCCTTTTTTTACTTTGTGTGGTGTAACCATTCGATAACCAACACCACAAATTGAAAACGTTCTTGCCAGCTCCTGATCTTTGTAATATTTACCTTCCTCGAACATCATTTCATTTAATGCATCTACTACATTGTCTCCACTTGATTCGGTATTAGATAAATCTTTATTAGCACGCTGAACATAGCTTATCGGTTGTCCGAAAACATATCCGACTTTAAAGTTGACGATCTCGTGTGCATGATTTTCAACAATTTTATTATTTATTTCAGGTCTTACATCCTTTTGACGATAAAGAATATTTTGATTTCCCTTTTCATACTCAAACAGCCGTCTTATTTGACTACGGTTTCTTATATGAATAGACATTGCCTTACCCAACACATCATGTATGTTGTCTTTGGTGATTTCCACAACATCCGTAGTAATCATTTTTCTGCCTTTAAACTGTTCTATTGCTAATTCACCTGTCGTACTACTCATAACACACCCCCTAACTGTAAATAAAAAGAGCCGACTATTACGTTTTTTACGTAATACATCGGCTCATGGCTCTGTTTTTATTTAATTTTACTTAATTCAATCTTTATTGGTTTTTTATCTTCCTTACACCATAGATACACTGTTCCTTTTGAACCTTCTTCTACAGCTCCTAGAAGTTTCTTTTTACCCCTTTTTGCACAAACGGGGCAATATATTTCTTTTTTCAATTTTAATTACCCCACTTCCTACTTTAAGGCTACGTACAGATTTTAACCTTGTCAAGAAAAAAATTATATTCCTAAATCTTTTCTACTGAAAGTTGTTACAGAAGTGTATTTTCCTCTTCCTCTTACTTCTGAAAGCATCGCCATACTGTCTGGTGCATCATCATTTTTATTTTTTCCTACAATTTTAAAAGCATATAGATTATTCATAAACAATTGATATTCTTTATGTCTGCACCCGTTATCTAAATAGTAAAACTCTCTAATTTCAGGTGCACGTTCAAATATACGCGCTTCTTTTCGCTTATTAGTTGGTGCTGATTTACTTGTTATCGTACATTTATAGTCTCTCTGTTTTAATTCTCTTTCTATCCATTCGGCATATTCGCTTCCGCCATTATTAGCTTCAAACTGAACATACTTAACATTATTTTTGATAATACAGTCTACAATTAATGGTCTTGTTATAGTTTTATCACCATTATTAAATACTACATCAGGTATGAAATCTCCGTTTTCAGTTTCTACGCATACTGGTGCTGAAACATAATCACCACCACCCCACGCAACATCGACCGTCATATAATTTCTTACTGGTTCATCAGCTATTACCCCGTTATAGAAATTCATTGTATCAGGTGTAAATAGTGCTCCATCACGCTCAATAGGCTCTCCCATGTATTGAGCTTGCCATGATGCCATATCATTATTTCTTTCAAACTGTGCTCTTAACTGTTTGTAGTAGTCTGTATTAAATCCAACATTATAATCATAATCAAAATTAGATTCGTCGTTTTCATTAAGCGCTGGTAGATTAATTATTTTAAACCTTACCTTTTTACCTTCTTCATTATTCTGCAAGAAGTCCATCCTTAAACCAGCCGGATCAATTAAACTCCAGCGTGTACCAATCCATATTTTCTTTGCAGACTGTTTTGTACGAGGTATTAAATTGTTCGTTACCTTTGACCATGCATTCATTAAACGGTCTTTGTTTAACGCTTCTTCAATACCACCGATTAAGTCATCACTAATTAAATACCCAGAACAGTCACATGCTCCGTTCAATGTTCCATACAACGAACGACACGTTAATGTTGGATAACGTTTCTTTCTATCAATATCTATGGTTTCCTTTTTAGCATCAGTATTAGCAATACCTGAATTATTAAATACTTTTTTCCAGTTATATGTATAGCTGTCTGTCACTACCTCCAACACACCAGTATACATAGCACTTGTAATTATAGCTGAGAACGCACTATATAAATTGCTTGCCTCACCATCTCGCCCCATGATCCACGTAATAAACAACATTAATATAGTTGTTTTCCCAACACGTGGTGGCATACTTACAAATAGTTCATCCAGCTCATCATCAGCTAACGCCTGAAGTTCTTCAACTACAACTTTTAATACTTTCCTCCGCGGTTGATAGAATCGTTCCTCTGGTGGTCTATCAATTTCTAGATAAATTAAATAATCTTCAAAACAGTAAGGTGCACGAAACAATAAAACTTTTCGATATAGATCATACCATTCTTCACCTTGTTTAACATTTTTAATTACTGCTCTCTTAACCAGTTCACTGCCTTTTCTTATGCTTAGTTCACTTGTCTCTAATCTGCATAACTCGAAACAGCTGTTTACTATTTCAAAAGAACTTCCTTTTTTCTTTAATGCATTTGATATTTTATCTACATACAATATAAAAACCCCTTTCCATTACGGCTCAGGGCTCTAATTTTTATTATATATTATTAATCGTTTTTTCTATTTTAGGGAATTGCATCGCTAGCCATTCTACCATGTCCTCATTATGAAACGCATAGCCATATCCAATACCACTTTCGATTAAATATGCATGAATAATTTCATGCCTAAGTATGCTTTCTGTATCGTTAGGTGTTTTACTAAGAATAACTATTTTTTTATTTATGCTATCTGTATACCCATCCGCATCGTTATTTTGCATGTCTTCATCAGGGTTATCGATATATTTTAAATCATACTTTGTTCCCAATATATTTAGTTTCATAACATTTCCTCCAGTTTATATATAAAAAACCGACGTATAAAATATACATCGGCTCATGGCTCTAATATGTGACTGCATTAATTCGCTATGCAAACCAAACCATTCTCCCTTGCAGTCTATTTTTTGTTTGGGAGTTTTTTCGATACCTTTAGGATACTTTAATTTTATACCATTTTTTTATTACTTTCAACACCTCGTATGTATCCTAGTGCATAAGCACTAGACACCAACTCTGTATTACTTTTCGATTTCCTATTTAAAATTAGTATTTCATCCACCATAAGACTACTATCTGTTTTAAATACTTTCTTAGCTTTTTTAATAATATCAATTAATTTTGATTCCATTTTCTTGTTCCTCCATTTAATCTTAGAGGCACTTGTTAAAAGGTAGACAATTTACCTTTTATATATTATAATACAAGTGCCTATTGGTGACATTCAAACTAATCTTGGTCGGTTGTTGAATGTCTTTTTTTATGTTCATTTTTAAATAATGATTGTTGCTCATATCCCATGATGCCAGCTAAAGTAGCTCCACTAGGATACCAGTTATTAATATAAGCTATAACCTTCTCAATGTCTTTCTTTAAAATATAATTATATTGTGTTACCCCAGCAATGATAGTTGCATCATGTCTCAGCTCGTTCATCAATCGTCCTTTCTGTTTTTTATTTACAATTAAATTGTTTTCGCTAATTACACTCTTAACTCTTGCATTTGCTTTTCTACTTACCAAATTACATTCAGATGGTGTTATTGGTAAATTGCCTTCGATTTGATTAAATCGTTCTTCGTGTTGTTGCAATAATTTATCTTGCTGACGATCCTTTATTTCGGTTTGAATCATGAATCTTAACTCAGGTGATAAACTTTGTAATTGTAATTGAGTATCACGAGTTATATTTTCTACTGTTACAAAATAATCTCTCGCCTCTTTACCCCTAGCTGAATGAGATTCCATAGACAAATGTTTAGCAAAGTCAGTTGTCAGCTTATAATCTTTGCATTTATTACCGTTCACCATGATGGTGAACCCCCACCAATCCTTGTTTTCTTCATAAAATACATTGTTCTCAATATTCTTTTTAGCCCATCTTTGAAAATGTGCTTTATTCATTTCTAAAAACTCATACAACTTCCTGGCAGTTGTCATACCTTGTTCATCAATACCTAAAGCAATTTCGATAGGTGTTTGATTCGTTACTACTAATTCCATCTCTATCCCCCTTTCTTTGCTAAGTCTTTTTTAATTAAAGTTGTAATGCAACCTTTGATAGTTTGACCATTTTCAGCACTTCTTATTTTAATTTGCTTATGTAGTTCGCTATCAATTTTAAAGATTAAATTCTTCTCTGCCATATCCATCACCTCCAAATTACATTTATAACTATATCATGATTATATATTGCTTGTAAATAATATTTAACTATTTTGTTGTTTTGTGTATTAAAAATTATATTTTTATTATATAATATTACTGAGGAGGAATTATAATGGATAGTAAAATTATTTCGTTAAAAATAAAAGAAATAAGAAATATTTTAAACTTAACTCAAAAAGATTTTGGTAAACTGATAAATGTAGCACAAACTACACTTTCCTCATACGAAAATAATTCGCAAACGCCTAATATAGAAACGTTATACAATATTGCAGAAAAGTGTAATGTATCCATAGATTGGTTATGTGGAAGAGAAGATTTAATGAATGTTAGACTTAATACATATGCTGATATTTTTAAAGTTTTAAGTGATGTTATATTAACGAATGAAGGATTTACCTCAATTATAAATCTAAAAGGACTTGATGCGGGACTTTTAGCCTTTAATGATATAAAAATAAATAAATTCTTAATCGACTATTCTAAAATGTACAAATTATTAAATGAAAATGTTATTGAAAAAGATATGTTTGATACCTGGTTAAATGGAAAAATAGATAATGAAAAAAATAATATTATAAACTACAATAATATTGACCCTATCTTTGCCTATAGTCTTTTTGAATATGAACATGATTTTAACGGTGAATAAAAAGCCCCTTACTCATTAGAGTTGGGGGGGTTTTTATTTACCATTCGTTAATTTCATTGATTTTCTTTTGTGCTTCTTCATTTAATTTTCTCTGTTCATCAGCGTATTTTTTACTTTCTTCCGATATTTTTTCTGATCTTTCTATTTGTTCCTTGTATTCATTATTAGATTCTTTACATCCTACAAAAACAAAGCACAACAGCAATACCAATATTATTTTTTTCATTTTATCCCTCCCCTAATTATTCTACTCTAATTATAAAATATTAATCTATGTTATTCAATATGAAGAGTTTTTACTGAACGCATTTTTGCGTTCAGTAGACTTCTTTATATATATTTAGGACAGCTCAAAATTAAGGAGTCCTCTACACCTACTCTCCATCAACCCCTGACATAATTATAATACGTACGCTTACCAATACCGACTTCTCTACATGCTTCGGTTACCTTACTACCATTATTAACCATTTTGATTACTTCGTCAACTTTCATCTTTACATCAGGTCTACCAAACTTAACACCACGCATTCGTGCTGCTTCAATCCCTTCTCTTTGTCTCTCTAATGTTGTGATTCTTTCTTGTTCAGCTACAGAACTCAAAACCTCCAGTATTATATTATTAATCATTTCAATAATCCATTGTTGCCCGTCTAGTTCAATTAGTGTCGTAGGCATATTTAAAATTCTTAAAATGACACCTTTTTCTTTAAAAAAATTGAATTCTCTTATTGTATCTCTCTTATTTCTAGAAAGTCTATCCAGTGCATGAATATATATTACATCACCAGCTACTACTACTTCTTTCAGTTTTTGATAATTTTCTCTATTGGTATTTTTTCCGCTTAGTTTATCACTATAGATATTTTTAACATCAACATACTTGGTTAGACTATCAATTTGTCTATCCAATTTTTGCTCTTTAGTTGATACACGAGCATAACCGTAAATCATATCTATTCCTCCTCATTGTTTAATATTACTGATCTTGCTACTTTATCACTTCCATTTTTAGGTCTTAAAATAATTTCATATCCCAACGTATCCATAATTTTAACTAACGTTTCTATTTGGGGGTTATTTGAAATCAATACAGTATTCAAACTACTTGGTCTAGCATAACCCACCTTTTCACTCAATACTTTTTGTGTCATATGTTCTTGTTTAAGAATCTTTTTTATTGCTTGTTTTGTTTTCATTTTATCACCTCAAATACATTATACTTATTTATGCGTTCATTTTCAATACTTATTTATAAGTCTTTTTTATTTTTCGGGTGGAAAAGGACATCAGATATACTATATATACACTAAAAAACACCCCTAGGGGTGCATAAAAGTGGTTTTTATTGCACATTTTAATTGTACTTATACATACGTTTTAATCGTTGATAAAATACTCGTTTGTACGTATAATAATAGTGTGGTAAGTTAATTACTTACCCGTAAGTATTTTAAAAAGTAAAGGAGGTGATCAACGATGGCAATAAAAAAAGAAGTAGAGCTATATAAAGAGTGGTGCAACACTCTAGGGCTTAAACCTTACGAAGGTAGAAACCTTATAGCTTACTTCAAACGCTAATATGTAGGGGCTTATATAGCCCTTACATACATAGTATATCATAAACAATTAAATATATAAAGGAGCGTATATATGAAACTATACATAATTAGAATTGCTTATAGATTACACATAATAAATTTGGAAAGGGCGCTAAATATAGCGTATAAGGTAAATTAAGATGGAAGAATTATTAAGATTTAGTGGTATGAATAACAGTGATTATATAGTGATTGACATACCTGATAGAGATTTAGCGGTTTTAGTAGGATTGGACGAAGATTATTCATCCAGATACCACGATGATTTAAACCCGCTACAATCTCTTATAGATGATTTATTTGAATTAGAATGCGACGAAATAATGTTTATAGATAACGATTTAAAACAATCTATCATTGAAGAATTAACAGAACAATTGGATATCGACCGTCTTAGACAATTCGTTAATCTATGCAAGGAGGTGGCTTAATGCTTTGGTTAATTAAAGTAATGTTTAATATTATATTCAACATAGTATTTCTAGCACCTATAACATTTATTAAGGTATTTGCATTATGTTCTAATAGAAGGCACTAAACAGTGCCTTTTTTATTAGCTAAATAAAATAACTAAAAAATACGTCGTATAAGCGACGTATTTTATTTACCCTACAAATATAACCATTTATTACAAACAACGCTTATACGCTAAATTATAGTTATCCAGCCAAATATACACACCTTTATATACTTATATAAATCATTCCTAGCCACTATGTGAGTTGTTTAATATTCTTACTATATTTTATACCTTTGTACATAAAACAACCCCTACAGTAACAAAAAAATAACAAAAACGCGAATTTAGCAGCCATTTTAGTCACACACTAAATAAATACTAAGCTGAAATCCCCTATTAATGCGTTTCTGTCAAATTTTGGTAAAAAAAGAATCGGAATTTAATCCGATTCTACTACATCTGCATCGATTACCTTTAACAATTCCTCAGGTGTTTTCGTATCACCTAAGTTTGACTCATGTTTTACTAATGATTCCGTCTGATCTTTCATGCCGTAGTAGTTTTTTGCTCTGAAAATATACGCCACCGGGTTCATCTTACCGTTTATTAATAAATTGGCGTCAAAATCAGATAATAATTGACGAATTCTTTTTGCTAAATCAAACCTATCAAACTCCGATTTACTATCTTTTTCACTCCAATTATACAATGTTTGAGTAGTTGTACCGATTGCAAGTGCGCACCCTTCCAGAGTTGGTTTTAATTGATTTTTGTAGCAGTCGTTAAAATAAAATTCAATACGTTGTGCTATTTCTTCGTCATTCTTAGCCATTGGTACATTCCAGTATTTGAATGCGTGTTCTAAAAGTTTAGCATTTATCGGATCACTGATACTAGAAAGTGATGGCGTATTAGAACGTTCGCCGCCACGGTTTTCGTTTTGATTAATCGGTGACGTAGTACCGTTTATTTTCGCCTTAGTTCTAGCAATATCATTTAATGTATAGAGTTTATCAGGGTCTACATCGATATTTAAAGATTCAGCTTTGTCTAATAATGCTTCTTTAGTTCTTGGTTTATGTTTTTTAGTCATTATTATCACATCCTAATAAATTTAATAGTTTAGCATTATTTTCATCGATTCTTATAAACATATTTTCCTCCTTAAAATTAGTAAAGTACGTTAGTACGTTTGGGTGGGGGGTCGTTGTTATATATATGTAATTATGTATATTTATAGTGTTTTTTTATTTATTTTTTAATAACAATATATAAACGTACTAAACGTACTAATATATAAAAATATAAGCAATATCAAAGGTTTTGAGCAGTACGTTTATATTTTTTAAAACGTACTTTAAACGTGCTATTTTTAGCAGTAACGTACTTAAAATGTATTAGAATAATTTTCAGTACGTTACAAAGTACGTTTATAAGCCGTTTTAGTACGTTACTTTTTTTATGCCACGTACTCCGTTTTTGCAGTAATTTTCTATATCATTTCTATATTCTTGGGCACACTTTGAAAATTCTTTCTTAAATGCTCGCATGTTGCTTTTGTATGTATAGCCGTTACGCGCCGACCATGAAGAATATAATGAATATAATTCCTGATTAGTGAGTTCGCTTACTTCGCGATAAACAGTATTGCAGTCGCTGTCTAATTCTTCAATAGTCCAGTTGAACTCCTTGGTAAAAAGCACGATAGGATTTGCTGTCTCCTTGTATTCTTCCATCTGTTCCTTCTGATCGTCGGGAATCGTAAACTTACCATTATGTTTTAGTTTTTTATATCCCTCATATACCCAGTTGAATATACCTGATAGATTTTCAGGTGTTTGTAATTTAGCTTCGATGTTTCTATCTGCGCTACGTTCATTTTCATTTACTGGGTTGTCTGTAAATTTAAATGGAAACTTTAAAATAAGCATTCTTCGCGTAAATCCATCTGTTAAGTCGCGGGATTTTGGCAGTTCGTTACATCCAAAGAATAATTTGCACCGAGGCTTGAACTGGATAAAGTCCTTGCCTTTGTAGCAAGCCTGAATCGGATCTCCGGCAACAACCGATTTGAAATTGGTTTCCGCCCCCTTGGAATCTGTCTTAGTTTCGTTAGAAACATTTATCAGTTTACCCATCAGGTAGATGAGCTGAAATTTATCATTGAACGCTGTAAGCTCTACATTAGATACATTCGAAGCACCGCCAAATACACGCTGTATTGTGTTTAGATATACTGATTTACCATTAGCTCCATTCCCTACTAAGTAAAGTGCTGACTGTAATATGTTTGTTGAATATAAAGCGTACCCCGAATATTCCTGAAGCAGTTGAATTTTCTTAGGATCATCGAAAATTGAATTGATGAATTTATCCCAGTCACTTGAATAAGCATTTGGATTGTACGGATAAGGCAGTTCATATGATAAAAAATCATTTTCGTTATGCTCACGTAAAATTCCAGTTTCTATTTCAAATGTACCGTTAACGAAATTGATAAGCGGTTTCTCGTTAGGAATTTTATCCGTAACTGTATCTGCCTTGATTAACCCTAAAACTGAGTTTAATTTAGATAATGTACGTACCGAACTGTATTCCTGACCAATGTATTTTCTGCACTGTTCATCAGTTATAGACTTCCAAAAACGTCCATTATATCCCATGATGCCTAACGATGGATTATGAATGAATTTATGTTTTTTCATTACGACCTTTGCTATTTCATCGTCTGTTGATGGTTTTAATGACATAGCTTTTACCTCCTTAATCCACTCTTTTGACGCATCAGTAAAAATTTGTTCCCTGATTATAACATCAAAAATATCTATGATATCTGTACGTTTTATATAACGCCGATTATTAATTATAAAGTTTTCAAAATCTTCCTTATTTTTAAACATTTTAGCAAGCGATTTGATACCTTGCTCAGCATTTTGGATTAAAACAGCTAAACTCCCGCCGTCTTGATAATAGTCTGAAATATCCTTATATTTAGATGGGGGTGTTGATACCATGAACGGTATGTGATAGCTGAATAATTTTTTAGCCATTGAAACTGTAAACTGTCCGCCTGATTTATCGTTGTCGAACGTCAATAGGACCTTGTCAAAATTTTTAGCTATCTGTAATATATGTTTTGTTTGTTTTTTTGAGAAAGTTCCTCCCGCCATACTTAATACAGCGTAGTTTTCCTGATAGAACGATAAATAATCAAACGCTCCCTCAGCTAAAACGAGTACCGATTTATCACGGTTTAGTGTATCTAATCCAAAAATGTCATTTTCATTGAATCCGTCTAAATACGGTTTTTTATACTTGGGATTGGTTTTTGTTACCTCACCCATCGTTCTACCGCAGTAATAACATATATATCCGTTCTTCCACATAGGAATTATTAATCGATTTTCATCGAAATTAAATCCGATTTTTAATTTATTTATAATTTCATCGTTGATTTTGCGATTATGTAAATATTTACGGTGTTCATCAGTTAAATTTTTATGCCATGCTTCGACTTTATTACATAGATTTTGTGTGTACTCTTTCCATTTTTCGGAATACTCGCTATTAGGTAACGGTATTCCAATGTATTCACTAAGAAATTTTATTGCCTGACCACGGTCACCGTCATATGTATGTAATGCTAACAGATCAATAACATCACCGCCCTGCCCGTCGCTAAAAGAATACCAGTAATCATCGTTAATTACGCATGAATTAGGATTAGACCCACTGTGTAAGAAACTGGGACATCTATCCCCCGAGTTTTTAATAGGAAGTCCACAAACAGAAGAAGCTATCGCAACGCATGACGTAGCGTTTTTGATAGCCTCAAGGGTCACTTTAAATTCATTGTTATCGTTTGGCATTACGTACAAAAGCCTCTATCTGCTCAGGGGATAAATTTTTATACATTCTGTAAATATAAATTTTTTCAACTGTCTCACAAATGATTATCGTTAAAAGAATTATTGTTAGTAAAACAAATACATACATTCTAATATCCTCCATTTTGTCTTTCGTGATTTATTTTATTTTTCTTTAAATACATTTCGTAAATCTCATCCCATGTAAAACCAAAACGATGTCCTAAAGCAAACAATTTTTTAATCGAATAATCAAACCCCGACATTGATGCAATCGTTATTAACTCTGTGAATATATTGTCACGACTGTATGGATTACTATCAGGAAAACAATCATTATACGTGAAATTAATATCAATTTCGTTATAATTAAGTAAACTTACTGCAAAGTGCAGACAGTCAACATATTCCTCTAAAGCCTTTTCTTTATTGTCTACAGCCGATTTCTTCCAGTGTTTAAAATATGTTGGAAGTTCATTCATCAGCTCGCCTAGCTCAACGAATAGAGCTATACTCATTTTATTTTCAGGATATTTATTACCATTTAAAATACGTGTATCTAAAATAGTTTGTTGTTTTCTTATATACTCAAATTGTTCTTTAAATTTATTCATTATATTTCTCCTAAATAATTAGCGCATTGCATTGGAAAGAAACGGTTTTCTTCATATCCAACTATAAACCATTCACCAAATCCATCATCGAATTTAATATACGGACAACCATAAACAAAAGTTACAATTATTTTATTAACTCTGTTTTTAACACAATCAAACACCCACATATTAGGCTTTAACTCTTCAAATTTGTATGGTTTATGATTATAGACATCGCTTAACGCATAATCTAATGAACAAACTGTTCTTTCTAATTCATTATTCGAATCACTTAATTCTTTTGCTTTATCAATGCAGTTTTTTAATTGACCATCACAAACTCCCCAATTATGATATAACATCTTAATGTAGTCTATTAATTCAACTTTCGTTAGATTTTTTAAACTACTATCTCTATGCAGCTTAAAGTGCTTAAATTCCGATGTATTTTCTTTTGGTTCAAAATGTTCTTCGATTAACTCCTTAAATGCATCACGGATAGCAGGACAAGTCTTTACTCCATAATCTAAGTGCGTTAAATATTCTTTTTTTGTCATAATCGTTTCATTCCTTTGACTTTCTCAACCATATCTACAATTGCTTCGTTGTAACCCTTATCCATTGAAAAATCTAAAACATAGCTAAATAATTGTGACAATTCTTCTTGAAGAAATTCTTCATAATCATAAATTTCATATACAAGAGTTTTATGACAACCACAATAATAGTTTTTTGGACTTGGAGAACTAATTGCAATGTAATTTTCTTTGAATTCCATATCATGAGAATTATATCCTCTTGTCATACTTTCAACATAGGCTCTCGCCAATTGCTTTAAATTAATAAACTCCACTTCATTAGTATTTTCTAATAGTTCCACATCTTTACTCATCATAATCAAGCCACCCCTTAGCCACAAATATTTTAAATGATTCTCTAGGCGATAAAAAATTCTTTCCGCTCTCCTCAATCGCTTTATAGATATGGTTGCAATCAACGATACGACCCAATGCAAACTTACCTCTAAATAGCGTACTTGCTATTACATATTTTTCCTTAACACCTCTATACAACATACAATCAGAACATAATTCATCTAATAAAAGAATTAACTCTGTTTCTAATTTTAATTGCTCTTCCTTACTCAACATTTTCTTTAACCTTTAACAATCCTTGTTTATAATTTTTACTAAAACGTGATTTTCCATTATTAATCCATTTATACCCTTTTGGATTAGTTGTTGCATCTTTTATTATTTTCCAATCTTTTGGTAACTTGTCATAAACAATTACACCATTTTTACATAATTTTTCTAACACTTCATCAGCAACATTATTTACCATCAAATCCACCCCAGTTCTTTTAATTGCGTTGTTATTGCATTATGTATTTCTAAATTAATATAACAACATCCAAAGACACCGTATTCTTTATCGTGTTCATAAAACGAAATCTTGCAATCAATATCTCTGTTCGTCCATATTATTATTTCACCATCGTTGTATATTGTTATATAAAACCCTAATTCCTCGAACATTTCTTTAGCGGTCATTTTCACCTTCCATGCTTTACTTAAAATTGGATTTTTAGGCGTTGCTTCATCAACTTCATTATTAATAAAATCAACAACAAATGTCTCGATTTCTTTATAGCAATCTATTGTTTCTGTTGTACCATCTTTTAGCACTATTTCATTTTTTAAATCCTCAACGCCTAGATCATTAAATAATTGTTTTATTCCAATTAAAGAATGTAATAAACGCTCTTTTTTTGTTAATTTACTCATCTTCATCACCCCAATCTAAAACTTGTTGACACTCTAAGCAACATTTATTTTTAATTGGATAGTCATAATCAAAATTATAAGGCAAAGGTTCTCCACAATTAGGACAATTATAAAATTCCTCTTCATTATCCCATTCTTCTTCTGGTTCGCAACAAACACGTACAGGCTTTTTAGGCGTTGCTTTATCAACTAATTCTTGTAGAGTGTTAATATCACGTTCCATTGCAGTAGCTTTATCTTCTTCATAAAAATCATGTGGAAAATCGTATTCATCATTTAATAACCTATCTAATGCTTCTTGATATTTTGAATTAATCATACTTCCACCTCATTATCATCAATTACTATAATATCTCGTGGCATTTGAAATACATCATTGCTATGTGTTTCAATATGTTCTTGTATCATATCCAATACTTTGACTGCTTTTTCTACCGACGAATAATTACCCATTGGGGAGTAATGTTCTTCATTATTTATTAATTCATAATTAATTAAAATATTATAATTATCATTATTACAACCCACATCAAACGATTTGCACAACAATAATGATTTTTTATCTTGACTTCTAATCCAAATACCCATCTTCAATTACCTCCTCGTATAAAATTTCCATTCCATATGCTTTAGCAACTTCATGTTTAATTCTACAGCCTCTTGCATTTTCCCAACCTTTTGCAAAATAAGCAACATGACATAGGCTCATATTTTCAATTGATTTAGCTATGAAACACATAGGAATATTCACAACTCCACGTTCTTCCATTTTTTCTTTACTGTACCATTCATCGGTAAAGAAAGTATTTACAACTTCATATCCTTTACTTTCTAAAAATGCCATTGCCTTTTCTCTAGTTTTAATAATTTCTTCATCACTTAAGCCATTCATTGGTTGACTAAACATTGCTTTTTTATTCATCTTCAATTACCTCACAATTAGCTAGAATATTATCAATATTCCATGGTTCTTCATCTTCCAATTTAACAAATTTAAATAAACTATCTAAAATCCTACAACAATCTTTGCTAGCAACAATCCATTCATCCAACGACTTGAAAGGTTTATTTTTATACAAAAACAATCTGCCATCTCCATCTTTTGCAATAAAATTAAACCTCTCTCTCTTAGCAACTTTTAAATATTTATACTCAAATCGAGTAAGTTTAATCGGTTCTTTATATTCTTCTAATAATTCCATAAGTGACAATCTTAAGCATTCTGAACACGTAAAACTGCTACAACTGTTCTTGTTATCGTGCAAATTTGTCGTAATCTGATGTAACCAACATTCGAGATAATCATCACTGTTAGTGTCATGATTTTTAATCTCGTCTTTAATCTTTTCTATCTTTAACATTATTTTTGTTCTCCTTAAATTTATTGTTCCAATACCTTTTATTATTAAGATAGTTAGACATACAGCTGTAGCTACAGAATGTATAATTGCCCCTTCTATAAGCCCATTCTTTCATGTAGATGCTTACGTATGTCTTACCGCATATAGGACATTTTCTTTCTTCAATACGATTAATTTTTCCCGACATATGTATTATAAATTTGTACAGCTTGCTCGACTGATCTAACTACAAACACAAGATGTCCTAACTTGCGTAACTCCTCGTGAAATTTATCTTGAGCATTTCGAGTTTTACCAGTCTTAGTTTTAATTTCATACCATAATGTCATCCCATTGGGGCATATAATCATTAAATCAGGAGTTCCTACTATGCCTATTTTTATAGGTGTCATATTGTTTGTGTAAAAATTTCCTACTTGCATTCTGTAAGGAATAGCACCTAATCGAGACATAGAAACTTCAATCTTATTTTGTATAACTGTTTCAGGATTCATTGATTACCTCCAATTTAACCGCCTCATATTCATTGCCATTCAATTCTTCTTTAAGCAATAGTGGGAATCCCAGAATTCTAGGCACATAGTTATTTGCTATCATTTTGTAAGATTGAATCATTTTAATATATGAATACATAGCACGTGAAACATAAATAATATATTCACCCTCCTTACCAAGCAATGAATCATAAATTTCATCAACCATATTTTCATAAATACGTCTATTGATTTTCATGTTTTCTTACCTCTGATAGAATTTCATCCTTTATAGCGGATATATGGCTTATTATTTCATTAATACACTCTAAATCGTGCGTTCTTATTTCTCGGTTTATAAGTCCTAGGATTAAATCATCAAGTGATTTATAAAAACTAATTGGTTGTAAATATTCTTCATTTGTTTTTTTATTAAATAATATTTTATTTAATATATAGCAGTGTGTGTCTGAAGTGATTATGTAATTATCATTTATTTTTAATTTCATAATTTTAACTCCTTGTTTCGTACCGAATAACAGCATTTTAGCCGTAACCCGTGATTGACTGCTTTTAACACAGTTGTATAATATACGCCGTACTTTTCCGCAATATCTCTAGTTGTTCCTTCATAAACAATATTATTTCTATCGTCTAACACTTGTAGTGTCTTTGTTCTTGTTGGAGCATCATAACCATAGTAGTCCAAAAAATTACGATAGCTTTTGAACTTTTTTTCAACAGTTTTTATATCTCCGCCCAACAGAATAAACTCTTTCTTTGTAGGCGAACGGTAATAACTGTTTAAAAACTCGTCAACAATATTAATATCTTTCATTGTATGGATCACCTCTATTTCCAATTGCATCAAATAAACTTTCTTGCTCATATCTCTTACTAAATTTATTGCAGTGCTTTTTAGTAGGTTGAATTTCCAACCTACTAATCGTACACTTATTTTTTATATTGTGTTTACAGCACTTGCATATGTTATTCATCAGGACTCCACTCCAATCCTAGAACAATATAAGTCATAGTTTTAAGAAATGGATACTGCTGTTCATAATAGTTTTTAATCAAAAAGTTATTACCATCATCACTTAGTTTAAGTATAGAGTTATCAAATAGAGTTATTAAATCTAAATCGTCATCAGTGACTAAAGCGGAATTCATAATCTCATGGATCATGTAACTGTCTTTTTTATTTATGTAACATAATTCTTTCGCGTTTACTGCCTTGCTTAAAATTCGACTGTTTAAATTACCGATGCAATCACTTTCTTTCGTAAGCAGATATCCAGTTTTAATGCCCTTGTAAATCTTGTATTCACCATCTACACAATCAATAACGGTACTGTCTAAAATATCGTTTTCAGCTTCATACAAGATGCCTACATTAAAGTTATAAAAAAACAATGTATTGTTTTTCTTATATAATCGATAATAGTCACCGTTTTGTTTTGCTAATTTGCTCATTAATTCCACTACTTCATATAAACGACCATCCGTTTTTAAAATGTTTAATTTATCTTTCATAATTTTATTCCTTTTCTTTTAGCAGTAACGAATATCCATCCGGGCTTATACCCTCGTTCTCTTGCTATTTTTATTAAATCTTCTTTTGTTTTAGCCATTCCGACTTCTATTCTTTGTTTTCTCTTATGTTCAGCTATAGCTATTTTTTCTTGTTCGCTAATTTTTCGTAAACGAACTTCTTCCATACACTGTAATTCACGACCCTTAACCTCAAACTCGTGTCCACAGTAAGGACATTTATTTGCAGTTTTAAAAATCCTGAAACAGTTAGGACAGTTTCTGATTGTAAAACTACCATCATCATTATTTGTTTTATGTTTACGTTTAACACCCTCCAAAGTCCATTCTCTATTCTCATCGGGAAGACCATGTCTTTGATAATTACCAACACAGTCAATAATAACTGCTTTTTTTCCATTACCATCAGGGGTTAAAACTCTCATACTCTGCTGAATATATAATGCTAAACTTTGTGTAGGTCTTAGTAGCAGTCCTATAGATGCATTAGGCAGTGTAATACCCTCACTTATAATATTTGCATTACATAGAACCGTGTAATAACCTGAACGATATAAATCCATTATTTTTTTACGTTCAGTTTTATTCATTGAACCATCGATATGTACAGCTTTTATACCAGCTAAGTTAAACTCCTCACATACTTTTTTAGAATGATTAACACCGGCACAGTAAGCAATCGCTTGTCTGCCATTGCCTAATTTTTTATAACTGTCTATCACATCACCATAAATTGCACTGTTAAACATAAGATCATTAAGCTGCTTACCGTTATAGTCACCACCTAATGTATCGATATCAGTTAAATCCAATGCTATGTCAGGAGCGTAATACTCAAAATCTGCTATAGCACCTTGTTTTATTAAATATTTAACTGATACACCATTAATCAATGTATCGTACAATGTCAATTTATCTCCATTTAATCTAGTAGGTGTTGCGCTAAAGCCAATTATTATACAACCATAAAACTCAGCTATTTTTTTATAACTGCTTGCTTCACTCAAGTGACATTCGTCTATCAAAATAACCATAGGTTTTTCATGTTCCCCTAGATGGTTTACTTCTGTAAATACACTTGCTAATCTACATTTATTTAACAACCCTAGACTATCTATCAGTTCTTTGTGCTGACTAAGGAGCTCGTTTCTATGCGCTAGGATTAAACTATTGCCTTTGCAAGTTTCAACGAACTTAGCCATTACATAACTTTTACCACTACGGCAAGGTAACTGTATCAGGATACCTTTAGAACCTTTATTTATGGCTTTTATAGTATCCTGATAAACAGTTTCTTGATAATCTCTAAGCTGAATCATTGTTAAAATTGAATATCGTCTAATTTCAAGTCAGGTGTAGCTGTACTGTTAAAAGGGTTGTTAGTGTTAGTTTCTAATAATTTCTTTTCCTTAATTTTAAAATCACCTTTTCGGATTTTATCTGCACTTCTTACTTCATCAACAATTAATCTTGTCTTAACCTTTCCAGCATTAGGACCTTGTTGTGGGATATATTCCTCTTCACGAAGTACAACACCGATGCGCTGTCCCTTTAACTTTTGTTCATTCCAGTCCCATTTAAATGTTGGATTTGATTCTTCAACCGCAGTAATAAATCCTTTAAAAAATGACTGTGCCTTTTCTTTGTACGATCTATAGAAAGAACCACCCCAGAAATTCATTGTTTTATACAGTTCAAGGTAATAATCCTTGAACTCCCCCTCAGCAATATCAAAACTAATTTTTAAACATTCTTTGACCGCATCATCCTCTACATTTTTGATTACAGCTACATATCCATTGGCTGGCAAACTTTCAAATTCTCCCGCTTCTTTAATTTCATTCCAGTTATTGATTTGTTTCATATTTATTTATCTCCTTACTTGATTTGTAAATTTTGTTTTTCTTCAACATGGGCATATAATGTCATATTGTTTTTTAAAAAATTCTTAGTTGCTTTTTTGTCAATTTTAAATTTAATTTCTTCTTTGACTAAATCAGTATCTTTGTACTTATTGACAAACTCAATTTCATCATCAATGACAACTGATGATGATTTAGTAAACCGCAATACACATTTAGGTGTTTCGATTTTCTTAATACCGTGTTCAAGCATATATTTTGCTAAGAACGCTTTTGTATTTTCATTTCTATTTTCAATCGCTTTAGCTCTATCCAATAGAACCTTAGCTTCTTCTTTTAATGCATTAACATCAACGTCATTGTTTTTTAACACTACCGCAATAGCTTCTAACTTATCATTTTCAGCTAACTGCAACTCTTGAAATCTTGCAATATCGGTAATCTCGCCAGTTTCTTCGTCTACAAGTGAATTAATCTCTTGATTAATTTCGTATAGTTTCATTAGCTCATAGCCTCCATTTCATAGTATTCTCTGATTGTTTTATCAACAATTTTTAAATCGTTTTCGATCTCGTCGCTGTCAAACATCTCCATTGGTGTCTTGACTGGATTCAAACCATCACTCCGAGTTAAAAATTTATAAACCCCATCGTCATTTCTAGCCATTATTACGATAGTGAATAAACCTTCCATTGTTAATTGACTATCAATCATTTTTCCTGATGTCTTAGCTTTTATATGCCCGTCTTCAGTTCTTTCTGTATGGTGCAATAAATATACAGTCACATCATCATTTAAACTTGATATAAAATCCAAAAGATTTTTAAATTCGACTGCAATATCTGTAAACTTTCCATAGCCCACTTCTTTAGCCTTATCAAACATTTGAAATGACATCAAATATTGGCTATCATCAATAACAAATGTTTTGCATTGATTTTGAAATTTGGACATTACTTGTTTTATTGCATCATACCTTTCACTACCATGATGTTTTCTTAAATCCAAACTGTTCAGTTTCTTTCTAAATGGCAATGCTTTTCCAGCAACATTCAATACCATTACCTCTGATTTCTCAAAATTTCTTAGGGAAGTTGATTTTCCACTTCCTGAACTTCCTAACACAAGTACCGCTAATCCCACTGTTTCATTTCCTCCTTAACATTTTTTATTTCTTCTCTTAATTCTCTTGATAAATCAAAATCCGCATTGTCCCAATGATCTTTCATTTCTAACTCAAAAAGCTGACGTTCAAGATTGAACAACTTTTCCTTTGATTCAGTCATATTAATCCTCCACAAGTTCGATGAACCTACAAGAAGTGGTATTATGAAGATGTTCTAAATTTTTAATTCTCATTCTCCATAAATCACCTTCATCATCGTAAATTTTCCCGTTTTTTGACTTATAGATTTTTCCTTTCGTCATATAAACTGATGATGAACTTTCTACACAAACAAGTTTCCCATTGTAATATTCAAGACCGCGTTCCCAGTCCCAAGCAAAAGGATAAGCAGAACGATTTTTAATCATTCCTAACGCTCTAAACGCATCGCCTGAATACTCAAAATGTTTAACTTTCATAATATCAAAATTTTGATGTTCCTTATGAAATAAATCATCATTGTATTCCCCGAAAGAAACATATCTTCCGTTCTTTATATCCATGAAAGCGACAACATTATCTTCAAAAATTCCATGTAACATAATTTTGACTTCACCATTTTTCAGTTCAACCACATCACATAGTTTTAAATCTTCTTTTTTCATTTTTTTATCCCTCCAGTATATAAACTTCTTCGTATTTCCTATCAAATTTACTATGGTCGCTTACATATACATCAATTACCTTTCCTCTAAACGAACCGGTATCTTCAGCAGTGTAAATGTGACCGTCAATCATTATCTTTGAACCTAGGGAAATATAATTTGTATCTACCCCTACCGTTCTACCCTCTACATAATTTGTACCTGAACGGGTTAAATATCCCGTCCACTGTCCGTTACATTCATAACAGCTACAGTAGTTAGTAATTTTGTAAATACCTAGTGATCTTCAAGCGGGTATCTCTTGCAATCCATAAGCAGAAGCTTCTTGTACTTCAGTGGGATATACTTCTTTGAATTCAGCATCTACTCGTGTACATACGTTTCCAATAACGCTAACTACTAGACTTGCTATAATAAGAACCACTGCAAGTACTGTTAATATTCCACGACTTCTAAATCTCATTGTATTTTCTCCATTTTTGCGCTATAATTTTTATGTGTGTTGTGTGTCACCGATTGCAGTCGGTGACACTATTTTTATACCAATGATGTCATAGATAGTTTCTCTACTTAACCCTGTTTCTTTAAGCACTACATCGATAGGTAGCTCTGCTCCGTCATAATTCAAGTTATATTTGTGCTTAATTTCTCTTATCCGTGTATAAATGTATGTTTTTCCTCGACCGATAAATATTAATTTTAGTTGCTCAAAATTTAGCATTTTTAAAACCCCCATAAAGGTAACTGCTCATAGTTTGTTAATTTTTTCTTCATAAATTTGTTAATAAAATAAATTTGACCTTTACCAGTAATAAAAGTAGTTTTATTGATTCGTTTCAAACCGCCTGAATATTCCCAAGTACTTTCAACTAATTCCATAATTCCTAATTCTAATGATCGTTGGGTAGGTTCATTACGCATACATTCACGTTTGATTAAATAACCTTCATTCCTTAATACTTCAAACAGTCTATTTTGACCAATACTTATCCCATTTTGTTTTAATAATTTAGCTAAATCACCAATATAAATTGAATCAGGACTAGCGCTAACTGCCTCTGCAAACAATGCCTTTTCTTTTAATTGTTCGTTTTCTAAGGTTAAATGTTCAATTTTACTATTCGATAACAAAACCGCTCTAGCCATGATTTGCTCTGGGCTGTTCCATTTCTTTTCTAATTCAATAAAATACTGTCTAGCTTGTTTACCTTTCTCACTTCGCTGAAGCATCGAGATTTCTTTAGCCATATCAATACTGATTTCATAATCCGTTGAAGGACGTCCACCTTGAGGGTTTTGGACAATTTTGTCCATAACTTCTCTAAAATCAATATTTTCTTGAAAACCGTATTCAGCCATTCTTCCAAACCATTTTTTAAATGGTGTTTCAATTTCTAAAAACTTATGTAACTCTCTCGCTGATAATGTAATGCGTTCATTATCATAATTAGCTTTTAATAATTTGTTTATTTTATGTTCATCCGTTTTTTTCTTGACTTCTGCTATTGCCTTGTCGTATTTTCTTTTTTCGTTCTCATTGGATAAAGTATACTTTAACGCAACTTCAATAGCTTTCTTATTTTGACTCATTCTCTTCTCCTTCCCAATAAATTTAAGTTCTCGTTTAGCGAACTTATTAATTAAAAAAAATTGCTTGTACAGACTGGTTATAAAAATTCGCTATTTTTACCATTATTTCAGGTTTTGGTCTTCTGAATCCATTTTCGTAATTTGCGAGTGATGATTTAGCAATACCTAGTGAATTAGCTACCTCGTCCTGTGTTAAATTATTATCTTTACGTAATTTAACCAATCTTTCTGCAATTTTCTCGTTGCTGGCTTCCTTATTCATATTACCACCTCCTTTATTCAAGTTCGCCTATCGCGAACAAATACATATTACCATTGATACATTTAGTTGTCAATTCAATTCGCAAACTTTTTTGTTTTAAAAGTTTGCATTTTGAGTTATAATAGATTTGTAGGAGGTGATATAGATGGACACAAACAAAGAAATTGGTAAAAGGATCAAAGAAGTTAGAAATAATAAAAATATTTCTCAAGTTGACCTAGCTAAACAAATTGGTGTGGCAAAGAGTACCTTAGCTGGATACGAAAGTGGCTATAGAGCTCCAAACTACGAAATATTAAAAAAAATAGCTAATATTCTTTGTTGTACAGTAGAATATTTAATAATGGGAGAAGATGAAGAACCTGATTTAGATATCATTTCAAAGATTGATAAAATTATGTCAGGAGAGAGTGAAGAAAGAAAAAATCTTGTAAAAGCAATAGTTGACTTCTCGGACGAAGATATACTGTTGCTTGATAAGATAATAAAAGGTTTTGGGAACAAAAAAACCGATTAATATTAATCGGTTTCATGGCGAGCTTGCACCAAACATTTAATTATAAGTTTCAAAACTCGCGTATTATGAACTTCTTTTAAAAGCTCTGTTATGTGGGATTTAAGTAACTTTTCATAATTTAAGTCCATAATAACACCCCCTCTTATGTCATTTTTGGGATAGAGAAGTGTAATTACATTATATAACAATCTGAATCCAAAATGTTAAAACGAGGGCATTTGTCCGATTTCTCGGACGGAATTTTATTTATATGGTGAATCATATAAATCTGAAATACGTACATTAAGTGCTATAGCAATTTTTTCCATAGAATCCATTCTAGGAATTGATTTACCATTTTCAAAATCATTTAAAGTTGACTTTGAAATACCGCTATGGATTGCAAGTTTTCTGATTGAAAATCTTTTATTGTTTCTTACTTCCGAAATTTTTATTTTTAACATATCAGGTACCTCCTTTTTAGGAGTTTACCCTAAAACAAAAATATATAATCAGGGAGAGATATTTATGAAAAAAATATTTAAAAGTTTATTGGTTTTATTATTGTGTTTTGGTTTTGTAGGATGTAGTAAAGAAAAAAATAGCATCACTATCGAGGATGTAAATATCAAAACTGGCGAATTAGGTACTGTTGAAATCAAAAAAAATAATAGTAATTTTGGAATTAAAAGTAAAAAAATTATTTTTGATGACGATTCGATAGCAGAAGCAAGTAGTGATTTTATTACTGCTTTAAAAGCAGGAGAAACAAACTTCTACTTAGAAATCGAAACTTCAGATGGCGAAACAATTAAGAGTAATACCGCAAAATTAACTGTAACAGAAAAAGAAACTACATTTGTATCAAATGATGAAACATACAAAAAATTAGTTAATAATGGTTATAAATTTGAAAGACTAAACGATCCCAGCTACTTAGTAAAAGTAGGTGTTTCGAAAGATGATATAGCTATACTCTTATTAATTTCTAAAAGCGATGATGCAATCGGTGGTACTAGCATTAACTGCGTTTATAAAAATAGCGGTATCAATAATTCTCAATACCATATAATAAATCCGTTCCCCGATGCAACTGTTAAAGATGATTTTTCTAGTGATGATGTTTTAAAACAAAAAGCTGATTTTGGAAAATGGCTTTCAACTTATAATCTAGGTGCTACAGAAATAATTAGTGTTCTCACATATTATTATAGTTATGGATATTTAATAAATTAATACAAAAAAACCACCCCACTGCAATGGGATGGTTAAAGTGATACTGCAATATCACTGAGCATAATAAAATTATCTTTCGGTCGATAGTTTTTATTATGCTCCTATTATAACAAATAAAGGAGTAAAATAAAATGGCAAAGGAATATAAAGTCCGAATATTAAAAAACGGCGAAAAACGGTACATTTTTGACGTGAATATAGGATATAGAGCAGATGGGAGCAGAATTAGAAAAACTGTTACATCAAAATCTATAAAAGATGGTAGAAAAAAAGTGGCAGAATTAACATTAAATAACAATGGTAAAACTGTTTTACAAAAAAATAATATCTTTTCTGATGTATATGATTTATATATTGTAGACTGCAAAAAAAGAAATCTTTCACAGAACACCTTGAATAACATAGAAAAAACATGGAGAAAAAAATATAAAAGATTTGAAGGAGTAAAACTAAATAAAATAAAAGATATTGATATAATAGAATGGATCAAAGACATTAGTAATGATTTATCACCACGTACTGTTAAGACAAGAGAAGGCGGTTTGAATAGTTTTTTTAATTGGTGCTTAAAAAGAAAATATATAGATATTAACCCATTTATTTTTGTTAATAGGACTAAAGTTTCTAAACCTGAAATTACATTTTGGACCGAGGAACAATTTGAAAAGTTTATATCTACTATAACACACAACACACACAATTTAATTTTCACAACATTATTTTATACTGGATTGCGTAAAAGTGAATTATGCGGACTAGATATAACAGACTTAGATATAAAAAATAATGAATTACATTTGTCACATACAGTTAAACGCCAAGGAAATAAGACTATAATTACTACAGTGTTTAAAAACAATCATTCTAAGAGAATCGTGCCAATACCTGATTGGCTAACACCTAGACTTGAAGAATTTATGAAAGAAAAAAAATATCCTTTTAAAGGATGCTATACAAATTTAAATGATACACTTAATAATTACATCAAGGATATGGATTTGCCTAAAATAACAGTACATGGGTTGAGACATAGCTATATATCGATGCTGATATCTAAAGGTGTTGAACTTTTTACAATTTCTCAAATGGCTGGGCACAATGATATTAAAACAACTTCAAATACATACGGTCATTTATATTCTAGTGAAAGAAAGCGAATAACATCATTGTTTAAAAAATAAAAAAAAACACTCATTAGGGTGTTTTTTTTATTTTAGGAGTAAAAAGGAGTAAAAAACCTCCAAACTCCCTGATTTCATGCGGTTAAATGCAATGATTAATTCATT
>OBVJ01000198.1_pt1 | contig 41695 bp, 47 predicted proteins | sample 1495071 | NCBI WGS metagenome assembly OBVJ01 (sample SAMEA2579985, study PRJEB22360) | human gut metagenome | reverse complement strand
GGCCCAATTTTCTTAATATAATTACTTCCGATAATATATCGTTATCGGAAGTAATAGACATTAGGTTTATCTATTAGTTCCTCTAAACGATTGCCAATGGCTTTCCCATACACAGTCCGAATTAGATTACTATTGGAGTGCCCTAGTTGGGCTTGTAGGTTCTTTTCGCTTACACCATTAGCTAAGCTATGGCTCGTATAGTTAAGCCTAGCGTGATGTGGTGTTAATACGAATGGTAGATCCAGTGCTTCTGTAGCTTTCCTGAAGATATTTTTTATAGCAACTCTAGATACTGGTTGATTACTACAGCGTCTCGATTGGGCTATATAGGAGTTCTCTAGGTATCCTACAGATGACCACTGGGAAGCTAAGAGCTCTATAGTTGTCGGATCAGTAACGATTACGTCTCGAATACTAAAGGCTGTCTTAGGTTCATGGTTAGTGCATTGATGTTCGTCAAATGTCTTGGTTATCTTTAAGACGACATAGGTACACTGGTCGTATTCCCTTTGCTGTACTAAAGAGTGGTCTTTAGTGTACCAAAGGACGTCAGACCACTGGAGGGCTAGGGCTTCCCCTATTCGTAACCCTGAGGTGAACAGGAGCCGTATTAAGTAGTACCATCGGTTAGGTTTCAGGTAGTCGAATAGCTGTTCTACCTGCTCTCTCGTTAGGGCTTGCTTAGGCTTTGTAACGTGTGCCTTTGGTGGTCTCCTGAGTTGGTTAGAGAAGTCCTTAGGGGTTAGTTCATCGTAGTATAGTTCCTTTAAGGTTTTCTTTAGGAGTGCTATACATACCTTTTGTGAAGTCGTTAAGGTATTTATGAAGTTTTGTAGCTCCAGTCGTGTTAAGTCCTCAATTTGTCGGTCTTTAAAGAATGGTCTAAAGTGCTTGTTAATTAGTCCTTTATAGGTCTTTAGGGTACTAAATGAGTACTCATTTTCTTTATACTTTAGCCATGTGTCAATATAGTCTAAATATTTCATTTTGTTACACCTCTTTAGAATTACCTAAAGAGTAAACTTGCTACCCTTTAAGTATAACATAAAGACGTGTATGGTTTCGGAAGTTGTATCTATTAGTATTCCTAAAGTATCATGCTTACGCAGTGTTCTTTAGTTTCCTAATAGCTGTCTTTAGGTATTCTAATTGAGTGCTTATAGTATTCTAATTGATACTAAACTTCGTTAGATACTAATTGATCTATAGTATTCTAATTGCGACCTCAATGAGTAAATACCTAAATAATGTTCTTTTAAAGACTAATAGCACTGCTTGAGTTATTCTACTGTCGTAGGTGTCTCAAGAATTCTATTAGTAAACTAAAAGAAGAGCTAGAAGATATTCTTCTATCTCGTGGATACATTGAGAAATAATCATACAAGTATTACATTTAGGCATACTATAGAGGACTGTAGAGTATCTAAAGAGTACCTATAGAGATACTTTAGGTATACTATAGGTTTATGTCGTATAGAATAACCTACACTCTCTATGGCGATTTTGTCGGAGCGTGTGTAGACGCTTATAGCATTCCTTAGGTACAAACACCTTAGACAATCTGTAGACGACAAAATAAACCTCTGTGCACGCTCAATAGCCACAAAAACCCTAAAGAAATCGTTCTGACTTCCTTAGGGTTTTTCTTTAGTAATTCTTTAGCATATTATAGGTACTTATTCGTTTAGCTTCTGCTCGTCCCATTGGTCTCATTTGGTTAGTCTCGTCTCTGTAGAATATGCCCTTCTCAGGATCTAACCACTGCTCTAAGCGTGCTTCCATTTGTTCTAATACACCTTGCTCTTCATCTCTATCCATGACTTCTAACCAGTAGGCTACAGCCATGCATAAAGCGTCTAAGCGGTCATCGTGAGCCAGTGCTCCTCTGTCTCTACTCAAGCGTGTCATTTGGTAGATTAAAGAGTATGCAGGAGCGTTCTCATAGACTTGATAGTCATCAAGGATAACCTGTTTGTGTACGATAAGTTTATGTCTCATCATGACTGGCTCAAGCGTATCAATAATGCGTGCTTCTTTCTGAGCATAGTTCTTTACTTCAGTAACGCTACAAGGGTGTATGTCGTTAAGCACTGGTTTAAATAGCTGTGAAAACATACCATCACCAAAGTTGCCCTCTACGACAATCTCATTAACACCATAGATTTTAGCCTTGTTAGCCAGTTGTCGAAGTGTACTATCACTGTAGCCCTCTCTAGTACCGCCTACTTCAAGTACGAATAGGTAGCCATTGAGATACTTAACGACTGCATAAGAGGTCTCGTCCTTACCTCTACCTGAAGGGTCGACTGCCATGACTGTACCAGTGTACTCATAGACTTCTGAAGAGCGTCCTTGTGGCTCATAGAAATAGTCGCCTTTAAGTGCTACGCAAGGTAAATCATTAATGCGGAGTTGTCGGTCATTACTCCAGTACCACTTTAGGTTAGCTTCATCAAGCGACAAGTTAGCAATCATTAAATCTTGTACTTTCAATGGGTACTTCTCTTGGTCGCTTAGGTTAGTGTTAAGCATAAACTGAAGGGCAAAGCCTGCTTTACCATAAGACAATCTACGCTTATAAATTTCTTCTTCATCGAAGCGTCTAGGGTCTGTAGGCTTACCTGCATAGAGGTCAGGGTTCTCGTCATATTTGTCGGCTATAATCTTAGCTAAGCGGTCTCCATAGAACTCTCTTTCAGATAAGCTCTCAGGATACAATACAGTCCATATGCGACAACGATAGCCACGCTGTTGCAATTCATTGTACAAGCTCATTTCGTTCTGAGGTGTACCTAGGTATACTATTTGTCCCCCTGGTTTAATGATAGCGTCAAACTCCTTAACGGCTTCATTGAGCTTGTCTCGTTGTGTCTGAGTGCCACTATTGTTAGCTACTTCAACGTCATCGGCAATAAGTAGGTCTGCACGACTACCAGTCAACTGCCCTGATATACCTACCGATTTAATACTAGGAGAAATATCAGGTACGGCAGGACCGACGTCAAATAAGTTCTGTTGGTCTCGTTGGTCTGGTCTAGCCTTTAGATGAGCTAAGAATGGTAGTGTATAGATAATACGTTTGATAAAGATAGCGTTAGCGTCTGCTCGGTCTTTTGAAGCTGAGACAATCTCTACTTTCTTCTGAGGGTCTCTCCAAAGTGTCCATACAGCGTACGCACAGGTGATGAATGATTTAGCTACACCACGGAAGCCTTCGATAATAAAGCGGTCATTTGGAAGGTTCTGAAGGGTATGGGCTATATCGTATTGGATAGGTGTAGGGTCAGGTAGACTAATCATCTTCCATACCATATAGATGAATACCCTGAAGTCCTCTTTAGCCTTCGCTATCTGTTCTTCAGTCCACTCCATTAATGATCACCATAGTGTTCTTCCATGAGTTTCGGTGGGTCAAACACTGGAATTTCATGTGTCTCCTGCTTAACTGCAATAGCTAACTCAGGAGTGGTCTCCAATTTGTTGTCTCGAAGGAAGCGTCTAACTTTCTCAAGGAAGGAAGGGTTACGTCTCACTTCAGGGTCTTGCAAGCCTTCAAGTAAAGCATTTACTTCAAGCTCTGCTAATTGGTCTAAAATCTCAGGTTTAATATTCATTTATTCTCCTTTCTTTCGTGTAGCATTAAGGTCTAGCTTGTTTACCTTTACAACTCCTTTAGGTGTCTTACCCATTCTGTAGTCCCATAAAGGGCAGTCCTCTGAAGGGCAGTTGTCGACTTCTTTAGTGTCGTTACAGCAACAATCTAAACATTTAGCTCTGATAGCTTTCATTTGTGTTCTAATTACTTTAGCCATAAGTTCTCCTTAGGAATATAAAAAAGCCCCCTACGGAATATCCATAGAGGGCTATTGGTTAGAACCAACCAGTAGCGGTTAGTGTTGTTCTTTTCATATGTTCTTTAGTACTGTAAAGGTCAGCTTTAAGGTCTACGTCAACTTTAGGTGTTTGGTACGACAATCTAGCTCCTGCTGTAATTGCTTTACCATTGTTAAAGTCTGTCTCGACATAAATGCCTTTCTTAAAGCGTGGCTGTTCAGGTACAGTTAAGTCCAGTACTGCTTCGTGTACTTCAGTTACGACTAGCTTACCATTGTCTAGCTTATGTTCTTCCTTTACGTTATCTGTAGCAATTTCATGTCGCTTACCATTAACATTGACTACAATAGGCTCCTGTTTAGTTGTGAATTGTACATCGGTATCCTCACGCACTCCTGTAATTGGATCTACAGTCTTTGGTAGATACTCAAAGGTAGTCGTTTGTTTCCTCTCATGCTCTATATGGATAGGAGCCTTTGGTGTGTATGTAGGCTCTACAGGAGCTTCATGAGTGTTAAATCGATATGCAAGGAACGCTACAACTACGACAAAGATAAGTGGTATGATAATCTTCAGCCAGTTCTTAATCGTGTGTTTGTTCGGAGTTCCACTCATTAATGTATTCCCTCACTCTCTGTCTAATTTGCCAACCTAAACCATACAAGTCCCATCTCATGTCAGGGTCATCGTCATGTAAACCATAGCCATCAAAATCAGCTACTTCAGCGTGTGTCCATACGTTACCTTCAGGGTAAATACCGATTTCTACGCATAGCTTAGCGACAACTTTAGCCATCATGTCTAATTGATCTTGTGTAGGTGGCTCTGAGCCATAATCAATGTTACCTTCAGCGTCAATAGAAGCTCCATAGCAACAACAAATAGAAATGCCAATAGCTCGACTATTGCGTCTCCATGTGTGAGCCTTTAAGTCCATTAAGCTGTCCATATCAGTGTGAAGGCTACCATTAGCGTCAATATTGATATGGTAGTCCCCAAAGTATTGCCCATAGTGCCCTGCTGTCCAGTGCAAATAGATTTTGTCGATTGCTCCTCTAGCAGGGACTGTGTAGTCCGACAAATCAGTGAAATTAATTTCTCTCATCAGTTCTCCTTTCGATTTCTGTAGATACTTTCTTAGGTAGTTCAGTCATCTTGTCGCCATCTACTCTGTAGTTCACTCCAATCTTACTCAGCCCTGCTTCCAGTACCCTGTCGAATAATTGACTGCGTTCATATCCTGCTTCTTTAAGGTTCTCTGCGATACTAAAGAGTTCTGCAAAGATTACCCCTACATATAACAAAAGAGATACAATTTTACCGATGTGGAAGCCTTGTATCTCATATTGAGGGAACAGCAGGTATATAAATACTGCTAAGAATATGACTGTGGAATAAGAGACAAATTTAATCATAATATTCCACTTGTATTTTTTACTTTCTAAATAGCCAGTCTCCCACGCTCGGAAGAAAATAGCTCTGAATAAGTTCATCACTGTAGGATTATATTCCTTGTCTTTACAGTAGCGAATAGCAATAGCTGTCCACTTTGTGATTGTGTCGATAAAGACAATGATGATTACAAGAAGGAGTGCTAGAAGAGCGTCTCCTAGCACTTGAGAAGGTATTAACAATATATGCTCCTTTCGTTATGTTATTTAAGTTCCTTACCACCATACAAGCGTACAGTACCATTAAGGGAAGTCTGTACACGACCCCAAGATCTCCAACGTGGTGTACCATAAACCCTGTAGTAGACTTCACCATTGTTAGTATAGAAGTACTGCTCAATGAATTGACCGTTACCATAATTTACTACTTTAAGGAAGCCATCAGGAATTGTTACACCCCATGGTGCTTGTGAAGGTGCATTAGCTCCGCCTGCTACTTTAATTTGGTATACTCCAGTGTTAGTGAATGTATTCCAATCAGTAGCTGTAGAGACAACTGTGAAGTGTGCTTGTGGTTCTGTAGCTCCACTACCGCCACCTGTAGGTATCTCAGATTTCTTCGCATAGGTAGTCTCAGCGTCCGCTTTAGACAAATAAGTAGTGCTCGCTTCAGCTTTAGGTAAAAGTGTAGCTAAGCTAGTAGTATCAGCTTTACCATTTACTTTTGTTTCTAACTCTGTGAGCTTACCTTCAGTTGTCGTTTTGTCAGCTTTAGTGTCTACCTGAGTTTTCACTTCAGTTATCTTACCTTCTAAGGCTGTCTTAGCTTCAGATACTTTAGTGTCTACTGTCTCAGCTGTTAAGATATTTCTAAGGTCTTTCTCAGTGGCTACTCTGTAGGTTTGATTATCAGTTCTGTCAAAGTACTCAAATGTCTTACCTACAAAGAGTGTTCTTGTATCAGCCATACCAATCTCAAGGTTATCCTTGTTAGTGATACGGAATACATGGTGAGAGCCCCCTTTACTATCCTTAGCCTGCATAGAGACATTATTAGGAAGAATAAGAGCTCCTGTTAAGCTACCGCCTGATAACTGTAGATAGCGTGCGTCTGCTTGTGTTTGGTTAAAGATGTTACCTAAGGTATTCTTAATCTCTGTTAGTTTAGTGTCGACTTCAGATTTAAGATAAGCGTCCTTAGCAGTCAAGATATTGTAAATTCGACCATCGGACCTGTCATAGTTCTCTAAAGTTTTACCGACAAAGATTGTGCGTGTGTCCGCCATACCAATCTCAAGATTGTTACCGTTTGTAATTCTGAATACATGGTGAGCACTGCCTTTGCTGTCTTTAGCTTGTACAGATACACCATTAGGAAGGATAATAGCTCCACCTACTTCACCACCTGCTTTAGGGAAGTATGCTTCATCTGCTTTAGCTTTACTCAAGATTGTCTCGCCAATATCAAGCTCGTTCAATACTCTAGTAGTCTTATTCTTAGTTCTGTCGTACACCTCAAGGGTTTTACCGACAAAGATAAGTCTAGTATCAGCCATACCAATCTCGAAGTTATCCTTATCAGTGATACGGAATAAGTGGTGAGCACTACCTTTAGTATCTTTAGCTTGGAAGGAGATATTGTTAGCTAAGATAGGAGCTCCAGTTAGGTTACCACCAGTTGTCTTTAAGAAGCTCGCTTCAAGCTGTTGAGTTGCTAAGGAGTTCTCAAAAGTTTTCGATGGGTTGCCTATATAGATTTCTACTTTATGCTTCTTATTAGGTTGCATAATAAGCACTGCAAAGTAGAACTTACCTTTCCGATAAGCAATGTCTTCAATCTCAAACTTAGGGTTAAACTCAATGATTTGCTTGAGTTGTCCGAATGGTGTGATTTCTACAAGACTACCTAAGGTAGCCGACATGATTGCTCCATTGAGCATTAGTGCCCCATTGTTATTGAAGTCATTGTACTCGTAGTCAATTTGGTAGCTTTTATAGCGTTTGAATGTGTCGCCATAAAGGTTTACCTCACGAAGTCGTTGACTGCCTGCTACAGGTACAATGGAAGCATATGTTCTTGTAATTGGATCATACGCAAGGTTGAATACACGCTCCGACAAAGTGATTGTATCCTCAATCTGCATTGTATTAGCATTGAGTACTGTAATGTTGTTACCATTAGCTTTGCCATTTGTTACATAGATTTTGTCGGTATACTTGTTATAAGCCATCGTGTTGCAGTGCCCTAAGCGTTCATCTTCAAAGGTGTACTTATTGGTACGCTGTAGTGTATCTGCATTAACCTCATAGATATGCTGTACAGTGCTTTCACTATTAATACAAGCAAGTACGAATACGTCTTTCTTCTCGTTATATGTGAAGCCTTGTATTTGGTTTACCCCTTCGTCATAAGTAAACTCGCCTAGCTTAGCAATGTTACTAGCTCCTTGTAGCATAGGTGTTTCATTAGGGTAGAATGGTTTGATATAGGTATAAGTACCATAGTCCATTACATCAGATACTGTATTGAAGCTCATGTGCTCTTGGATAACATAGTTACCCTTAGGAATTAACAGTACTTTACCGCTAAGGTTATTGTTAGCGTTCTTAAAGGCTTTAGTGTCGTCCGTTACACCATCACCTACAGCCCCAAACAGTTTGACTGATACAATACTTTTAGCTAATTCTGCAAGAGCAGCGTTGTCATTAGTAATATCGAGTTTAAGCTGTTTAGTCTCGTCCAGCACTCGTTGAGTTTGCTGAGCGGTATCGACAAGTTCTTCCGTTAAGTGAGCTGTCTGTGTCTGCTGAAGGTTTAAGTCTCTGGCAGTCATGATAGAGCTGTCTTTCCACTCTACAAGAGGAATAGTAGCTGTCTCACGATAAATGTAGAGCGGTTTCACCTCTGTAGGTGCGACAACTAGATTTACTGTACGACCATTAACTGTATAGTCTTTGTCGTACTCCAATAGCCTACCATCAACTTCTACTTTGATAAAATCTCGTGCGATATAATCGAAGCTAAAGTTATAGGTACGCTGTCCCACTACAGTCTTAGTGGTTAGTCGTGGTATCATCTATTACTGTCCTTTCGTTTTTCTATATTCATTATAAAGATTTACTAATTCATCATCACTCAAGTTTTCTGCATTACGACCTTTGAGTTCCTTAGGTTTCTCTGCGTTCATACCATCGGTCAACTCTTTACGTTTCTTAGGATCCTTCAAGAGCTCTTCAATGGTAGGCTGATGTACCTGTGGTTTAGGCTGTGGTTGTTCTTGAGTTGGTGCTTTAGGCTGTATTAGTCTAGTGTTCTTGAGTTCTACCTCTTTGAAGTCTCGTTTCTCTTTGTCTGCCATTTCTGCCATACCAGTTAAGAAAATCTGCATAGGCAAGTAGCGGTCAATAGGATAGATAGCAGTGATAGGGTTTTGTCCCTTACCTGCCTTTTGGTTTTCCTCTAGTGCTCCTAGAGCTTCTAAACCAGTGCGTGCTCCATTGTATAGTCTCATTACACTACCTAATACTGCGAATTGCTTAGCTCTGTCCGCTACACTGTCAAGTAACTGTCCATCTTCAGTCCACTCAGGGCGGTCTACAGTCGTTCTAGCAGTACTGCCTTTACCTGTAAGAATTTTTCTAGCGTCATCACCAAAGGATAGGGACGACAAAATAGAGCTTCTTGTTATGCCTGCTGTGATGATGTTGTCGGCTGTAAAGGTTTTGTCTAAGTACTTCTGCTTGCGTTTCTCATCATTGCCATACATATACTCTGCTTGAGCTCTCTGACGAATTGCCCATAGCATACCGCCTGATAATATAGTAGACAAAGTTTGGATAGTATCTTCACGCTCCCAGTGCTCCATAGTTCTCATAAGGTGGCTATTAAGTGCCATTCGTGAGAAGGCTTTAAACTGCATTAGAATTGGTAGGATATGCCCAGTCATTCTAGTGTTACCTGCACTGAAGTGCGGTTGCATAATAGCGTCCTTAGAGTGTCTATCAATAAATGCATGGAATTTGATGTAGCTCATAGGGTCTACTTCCTGCCATTCTCGAAGGCTCTTACGGAGTGCTTGCGGATCACTGTGGTCTAAGTCCGACAAATAGTGCTTGACTGTCTCCTTGAATGTAGGAATGTCGTCAATACCTACTCGCTTAAACATACGCTCGCTGAAGAGGTTCTTGCGGAGTGTACTATTGAATTCATCATTAGCCCAGTCAATCATGTCAGGTACTAAGTCTGCTTTGATAGATTGAATACTATGGTTAGTGATTTGCTGTACTTGAGATAACGTAGAGGTAATGCGTGCCCCTAGGCTAATACCATCATGAGCTTGTCCTAAGGCTTCCATATGTAGTCCGCCTATGTTGTTCTCAAGATAGTCTCTGTCGGTTACCAGTGGGTTCCACCAGTTTGTTTCCGACATATATGTCCCAATTTCCATCTTACGAAAGTCCGCTAATTGGTCTGCTGTAACGTACTTAGCGTGCTTCAAGTCATGTATAAAATCATGCAAGCGTGGAATGAAGTGTGTCAGTGCTCGTGCTCCTACTTTAGCTGTAGCTCCTGCGTGTTCCGCTATTGCTGATAAACCAAAGTTCATACCATTGAGCGTATAGGAAGTGTCTAACAGTAATTGCTGTAGTCTATCCATAGCTGTCTCAGGTGTAGGAATAACGTCCTCGAATATGCGTGCCCCAGTGATGTGATGGAACGCTTTATGGAAGTCCTCATAGCTTAGCTTAGCTTCCTTCTCGGTTACATAGCCTAACTTCACTGCCTGCTCAAGTTCATTCTTAATCTTAGTGTCGTAACGATGAGCCAGTGCTCCAATATCGTCTACGTTCATAACCTGCTTGATTGCAATAGCACCACTTGAGCGGTTAGAGACATAATTCATATGATTGAAGATATTAGTGTCTCGAAGGTCTGTATCAAAACTAAAGACGTCATTAAGTGCTTTATCAGTAGTACCACCTTTTAATTTCAATGGTAATACTAAGCCAGTGTCCATCGGTAAACGTCTCTTGAAGTATGCTAAGCGTTTGTCGCCTTTAATATCCTTCATTTGTCCGTCATCGAATGTATGCTGTCCTGCTCTCATGATATGGTCTGCATATGCTTCTGCTTCAGTTCTAAGGTCAATACCTTCGTCCAGTTTATCTCTGTCTACAGCACGCTCAATATAAGATACTAAGAAGTTACGTTGAGCTTCCTTGCTTACGAATTTCTCCGACATAAGGTTTAGTTTGTCTTTAGATACTCTTCGGTACAACTCAGGGCTACCATCGAAGTCCTCGCTTACCAGTCCTGCTCTCTGAAGGTTCTTCAAGTCTAAATCACGGAAGTCCTTAACGTGATCTACAGTATTGACTATAGTCTCACCATAGTGGCTTATGTCTTTACCATCACGATACTTTTCATGATATGCTTTACTTACTGTCTCTGCGAATTCCTCTTGAGCGTGCTTAGGGTTAAACCATTGACGCTTAGGTCTCTCAAGGTACCACTTACGGAAGTCATCTTCAAATACTGCCATTTGTATCTTATAGTCCTTCTGTACGACCTGCTTAGCAAGTTCTACAGGAAGTCCTATGTTTTGCCCTCGGTCTCGTGGGTCAAGCAATAAGGCTTTCGCAAAGTGTCTCATGGTATCTGATGGACTGTTCGCTAAGTGCCCATAAGTATTGCCCATGATTTTGTTTAGCTCTGCCACCTGCTTAATCTTACCAGTGGTGCCAGTAGTCCCTTGAGCTTCCTGAAGGACTTTCTCAGGACTACTTACACCGCCCTTACCCATATATAGGTAATCGTCCTCAGGCTTAATCTCTGTCTTAATTAACGCTTGTAGAGGTTTATTTTGAGCTCCAGTAGGTTCAAAGGGTATTTCTTCATCGCCATTCATAATGCGTCCTAATTGGCTCTCAGGGAGTTCAGGAAGGACTACTTCAGGTGCAGGTGAGCCATCAGCAGTGAATGGTATCTCCTCATCGGCTCCTATAGCGTCAAAGAAATGGTTTTCCTTAGCATTTACTGCTTGAGTGATAACTGAGTTAGGCGACAAAGTTACATCATTGATTGATACTGAACCATCTTCATGTCGTACCACTGGTGTACCAATGAAGTCGTCAGGGTTCTCTGCAACTGTCTTTAGGTGAGCCTTGAGTTCACTATTTGTCATTCCATAGGCTTCTTTAGCTTCAGCCCATTGCTTACCGCTCTTGTGTCTCAATAAGTGCTCTGCAAGTTCTGCTTCAGATTTCCCTGAGCTTTCGACAAAGGCTTCTCTAGTGCTCTTTGGTTTAGGCTCAGGTAGTCGTCCTAAGTCTGAAGCCTGCATTAGTGCCTGTTCACTCTCAGCTTCTATTTGTCGTCCCAGTTTGTCCATCTCAGGAGTATTGCCTACTGCTGTCTTATGGTGGTCGTGTATAGAGTGCAAGTAGCGTGCTCCTGCCCCCATACCTGCTCCAAAAAGAAATGCTGTAGTATAGTCAGGTTGATAACCACCATACTGTTGAGCGACATACTGGTCTCCCATATTGATTAAACCATTGGCAAGCCCTAGCTCAGCCATTTGGAATACTTTATTTGCTCCGATGTTCGCTAGTGTTTTACCGCCTAGTCTCATGAGCATTTTACCGACAAGTGCTTCCTGTCCGACAAGTGGTACGAAGTTAAGTGGGTCTGCCACTGTACCTAAAATACCACCTATACTCTTAAAGCCATAACCTGCTTTCTCTACTCGCTCTTGTCTAGCATAGTCCTCACGCTTCTGCTGTATGAGTGCTCCTAGCTGTGCTTGAGATTTAGCATTGGCAAGCAGGAAGTGTTTTGTCTCAAGGTCATTAGGGAAGTACTTGTCGATTGCTTCAAGGTCTGCCTTATTAGGTGCCCAGTTAGGATCTATAGGTTTGAGCCCTTGAGCTTCATTCATGTTACCGCCTGTACGAAGCAATGATACGGAACCATTGTTATACCATTCATTCAGGAAGCTGTCCTTGAATTGTTTACCGAAGCCACCAATATTGGTGTCCTGTAGTGGCTCAAATACGTCATCTGAGAAGTCATATATCTGAGGACCGACCCCTTTTTCAAGCCCTGCAAAGCCTGCATAGTGTCGTCCGACTTTCTCGCTAGGTACATATGTTGCGTCCATACGTCTGTTCATACCATCAATATAAACACTCTCAGGATCCCCATAGTAGCCGTTTTCCTTCAAGATATGTGCATATTCCTCTACTGATGTAGCGTTATGAATTTCAGGGTAATATTTAAAGAAGCCATCATGTAAATATGTTACATACTCTTCTACACTATCAAAGTGTCCATAATAGCCATCTCCATCAGGTTGCTTACCAGCTGTCTTGCTGTATCCTGTTAAGCCACCAAAGTTTAAATCTTCAACTGCTAGAGGTGAAGTTCCGTCCTCACTTTCGTGTCCCATTTGGGCTATTAATAATTTCTTAAAGTAGTCTGAGGTACCATACTTACGTTGGTACACCTCAGCCGCTTCAAGAATATTAGGGTTTATTTCCATTGATTACCTTTCTTTAAATACCATAGAATGGAACAGCTCCAGTCGCTTCATCTGCTAAGCGTTCCCCTTGAGCGTTCTCTAGAGCTTTATTGTATTGGTATGTACCTTCCTCTTGAGCTCGTTCGTCCGCTGTAGTATCGCTTAGGTATTGATAAGCTCTGTAGCCTATGTCCTGTGGATAATAAGCCTTACCAGTCATAGAGCCTGCTTGTCGTACATATATAACGTCTTGGTCAGGGTCATAGCTAACCCATGAGCCTGCCCCTTGTTCAGCCTTTAAGCTATCCAATACGTGTCGAATACCTTCACTAGCGAAGCTCTCACTAGATACACCAGTGTTATTAATGATAGAGCGTGGCAATAGTACACCATCATAGTTGATATAAGAGTGCACTAGATTGCTCTTAGCTTTATCCATCGCTTGGTCAGCAGTAAATCGACCAGTTGCCTTTAGTATCTCTGCTTGGTCTCTGATAGCTCCTAAGAGCCCATCAGGTGTACTATCAGGAATACTAAAAGCACTCCAGTTACCTGTGCGTACATTCAGTGCTTCAGAACGACCCATAGGAATTGCTCCTACTTCTTTCTTAACTTTGTCTGCTGTATCAGGGTCTCGTAACGCTTGCATACCCATAGCGAATATTTGAGTACCCTCTTGTTGCCCCATGCTGTCCTGTAGGCTCGCTAAGGCTTGGATACGACCTGCCCATTTAGGATTAAGTAATTGATGTACCATGTTAGGTCTAGCTCGATACAAGGATACTGCTAAGCCGACAACTTCAGGAATGTTACCACTCTGATCCATAGACGCTAAGCCTACTTCCATTTGGTCTGCCATGGTAGTTCTCATAGCATTACCGATGAGTGGGTTCGCTAAGACATACTGCAAGCCATCATACTGACCGCTCAATAGTCTTTGTCGTAGCATTTCTCTAGCTCCACTGATGAATACATCAGGGTCTATACCCATATCCTTTAGGTCTGCTTCACTTCTAGGGAATTCCATTCCGTTCCATGACGCTTTACCACTGAGCATTGCGTCAAACATTGGACTTAATGTAGCCATTGCATTGCTTCTAGCTAACTCAGTTTTCTGCTTCATGAGTGCTAACTTTTGTTGTCGTGCTATCTCAGTCTTGATATTAGCAACTGCGTGATTGTACAAAGGAGCCACCATTCGGTAGTCCTCAGGGCTCTCTTCTTTAAGACGCTGATAGATTGCGTCAAGAGCTTCTACACTCTTAGCCCCTTCGATTTCCTTATTGAGTGCGACAAATCTATCATTACGAATTTTAGTGGCTTCAGTGTTAGCACTGTCCTTGTATTCTGACAAATCAATCATGTCTTTAACTCGATTTCTGTCGTCATATTCCATATCCCCAAAGGCTTCTACAAGTCCTGCATTACCAGTCTTAGAGATTGCTTCGGCTACATTGGCTAATAGCTTGTACTCAAGATTGCTATCACTTGTGGCTGTCTCACGGATATTCGTCAAGATAGCGTCAAGGTATGGTGTACCTTCCTCTACAGAAATGTTAGGGTTATTCCGTGCGAAGTCGCCTACCATCGCAGTAATACCATTAACACGCTCTAGTTTTAACTGTGTCTCTTTACGCTTCGTAAAGGTGTCGAATACTGCCATCTTGGTTGCCATGTGTTGCTCTTCAAGTCCGTTTTGAAAAGCGTACTGGTTCTCAATGTTCTCTTCCGACATATAGTCTTTTAAGCGTGCTTCGTAAAACTCATCGAAGGTATTGAATTGTCGTGGTAAATCAGGTTGCTGTTTATGTTGGTCATCATAGATATTCCAGTCGCTCTCTATGCGTTTACCCATCTCAGTACCTCTCATGCGGTCAATAGTAGCCACTGCATACTCATTGTCCTGAAGATTGAATTTACCACTGGTTGCTAGAATTTGTCGTGTAGTCAGTCCTTCTTTTTGCTCTTCAGTCATACTCGTGAATACTTGAGGAGCTACAGCTTTCGCTATCTTTTCCTTTCGCTCCTCTTCATCATGCGTATACTGTCTCCACGCTACTCCTAGTTGCGACAAGCCTGTTGCAAGCATATCACTAGCATTCGTAAAGCGTGCCATAGGAGCTCCTACAGAAGCTACATTAGACAAATTCTGTTGATATGTTTGAGGTGCATTAGGCATAAACTGTTGTGCAGTGCCTACAGAGCCACTCACTTGTGTGTTATTGTTTGCCATCTATAGCATACCTCCATTAAATAAATATTGATTGTTCTCTTGATCATACCCAATTCGTGGATTACCAAATCTGATAGGACTTCTAAAGGAAGTGCTTAGGAGCTTAGGATAGTCCATATTCACCGACAACGCTGTAGCGAAGCCATTAGTGCTGTACTGGTAGCTTGCACTATTTGTGTCGTATCGAATATTAGGGTTACCATAATTGATTGCCTTAGGGTCATTAACTGTATACCCTAGCACTCCTCTTCTAGTATCCGCTAAGCTAAACCCATCGTTAGCACTGGTTCTCCATGGGTTTTGACTAGCACTCCTAAAGGAGTAGTCAGGTGTCCATCGGCTTACTGTACTAGCTACATGAGCTCCACTGGTACCACCTACACCTTGACTGTCGCCTAGCTTAGCAAGTCTATCAGTGTTCATGTTCTTATAAGCGTTATAAGACTGAATAGCATACCCTGCTTGACTTATAATACCGCCTAATAGAGTTGGAATTCTTGGTGTCTCAAGGTGCGACAAATATTCCCTAGTGCTGAGAAATGCTCGTTCTTTGTTTTGGTCAATCTCATCACTCTTACGGATAAAGTTGTCTTTAACTTGAGTTGTCGCTCGGTTGCCATCGGCTTTCGTTGAGCGTACTAACAGCTTAGCTGTCTTACCACTTTGGTATTCTCCAGTGCTTGCCTGTACGCTTGCTTCAAGCCCTCGTGCCTGAAGTCTAATTGCTCCCAACTGAGCTACACTGGCTTCAAAGGCATTTCTACGCTCATTCTCAAAGTTACTAAGAGAATAATTCATAGTCTTAATAGCCCCTTTAGCTTGTGCTATAATTTGGTCTGCTTGAGCTTCTGCTTGTCGCCTTTGGTTCATGTAGTTGCTGTACATACTCCAAAGGTCTATACCCATACCAATCTTAGAGTTAGCCCCTAAGGATCCTGTGGAAGCTAAGCCACCTGCACTCATGAGTTGGTTTGCTCCAGTCCCCATATGTCTCCTTTCTATATCTGTCTAAATTTATATGTTACAAGCCCTTGCCATACTGTCGTGTTAAATGCACTTGGAAGAGGGCTTCTGTTTAATACTGTTACTGATGTGTCCGTATTGCGACCCATTAGTGGTACTCTAAACTCTCCAGTCTCCAGTGGGTGAATACCGACTTGGTTACTTGGTGTACCGACAATTCGTGCTGTCATCTTATAGTGCTTAGTTGACTTACCTGTAGCTCTTACCTCTACCTCGAATTCTCCTGTCTTATCATAGTTGATATTCAAGAAGCGAAGCTGTAGGCGGTCATTAGGTATCGTATCGGTACCTGTCTGAGTAGCCTGTTTGATGAAGAATGTACTATAGGTAAACTTGAGGTCATAAGGTACACCTACATAACACTCAATGTCTGCCATTGGTTCGACCTGATGAGGAATTACCACTGTATCCTTACCTGTGTACACTAAGCCATTCTTTAGTACTATTGTGTAGTCTCTAGGTTCAGAATAAGCGTCTCCATAGATTGATTTAATATCGTATCGCATTTCCTTAGTGTTCTTATCGAAGGTACCTTGTAATGTCGTTTTAAACTTCCTGTCAAGCATTACACGATAAGGTTCATCGACAAAATCTTTTGTATTGTAGCTAATAGGCATTTTCTCAAGGAACGTATTGCCACCTCGATTGATGACTAGGTACATCATAGAGTTGATGAAGTCTGCTCCGACAATCTCCCCATCGAATGTCCATCGGCTCCAACTAGCTTGAGCTTTAGTGTCGTTAAGGAATAGGAATTTATAAATGTACATTGTGTCCCTTTGGTTGTCGCTTAGTAACATTAAAATGTTCTCATTGCTACAAGCCTTGAGTGTGTATATTTTATTCTTTAGGAAGTTCGGAACGTGTCCAGTAATATCTGTAGCGTTCTTTTGTGTCGTACTATCAGCAACTGCGAAGTATTCCTGTACGGCTGTGAAGTCAGTCTTTTGAGCTGTAAAGTATAAGTTTCGACCTACACCAATAGGCTTTATCCATGTGTCAGCGTCAAACTCAGTTACCTGATCTATGACTGCTGTCTTAGGGCTAAGTACACCTTCGGCTCTCAATACGAATTGTGTTTGAGCACTGAAGAGATACAAGTCCTGATTGAATGGTACTGCATTGTAAAGAGTACTTACTCGGTTGTGAGATACTTGTAAATCAATAGGGTCAGTGTCGACAACTCCGGTAGCACTGTCTACCCAAAAGTTAAAGAAGTCTGAAGTTTTCGACAAGTTGACTGCTTCACCTGAGATAATACCTAAGCGGTTCCTGAAGAAGAATATGTCATTAATCTTGTTGCCTATAAAGGAAGGCTCAGGGTTGCTGTCGTCATCACCTGTCAGTCGCTTATTCCAGTTAGCTCTAGTAAACGTAAAGGTGCCATTAGCTTCTCTACGGATAATGTGTGGAAGTGTTTCCCATAGTAAACCTACAGCTATGTTAGGTTTAGGGCATTCTTCCCATAGTTTGAGCCCTGCATTGTAACGAACATAGTAGTCGTCATCTGTAGAGCGTTCCCCTTTGACTAGCACTGTGTAGCCATGAGGAGCTGAAGAAGGCAATAAATCAAACTTAGGTGTCGTATTAGTAAATAACTTCATAGCTTCCCCATTGAAGCCATCAGATACTGAAATGTCATCTAAGTTGCCTATGAGTTGTAGCCAGTTAGTACCTTTGATAACCTGCAAGTTTTGTACACCTGAGGGAGCAAAGGTATCCTTTTCGCTATACTCACGACCTTTGTAAATGAATACTGTTCGTGAATGGTACCTCGTAGTATCACTACCTTCGATCGCAATCTGTCTACGTTCTTTCTTAATACCATATGAATTCAATTCAGTATCATTCATATCTCTAAACATTTTCACTACTCCGCCTGCAAGGAGCTTAAAGAGCTCATTACTGATATTATCTGTAGCAATTTTAGTAGAGTGGTTCGCTTCGCCACCATCAGGTGTCGTATAGGAATAATCTTGTCCCTGTATACGGACTGTGTACTTTCTGCCATATTGCCCTTGACGTACTACGACTAGAGCCCCCTGCGTCTCCCAAATATTCGGTGAGCGGTCTCGTGTATCCATTTGAGCAACTTTAGTTGTATTCACGACAAACGTATGATCCGCTACAGTGATTGCCTTTAGTTGTTCATTTGGTTTGTCGCAACGTACATAGTCAGGAGCACTATTCTCCATGTTTACTGTTTTCTCATTACCATTCAAGTCGAAGATACGAATACCAGTACCAGTGAAGGCTATAATGTATCGCTCATTGTCGTCTCGATTGATAATGTGAATTTTAGTCTTTAGTGGTAGCGTAGGTAGTTTCTTAATGTGTTGCGTTGGTGGTCTCTTTTGTAAACCACCTGCTTCTGTAGAGTAGCCATTAATCTGCTCTTCAAGCTGTTCTGCATGACGCAACTTAGGTGGCTGTTGTGATATACCTGCAATAAGGTTTTTAATGGTTTGCTGTACAAGTGCCATTTGTTACCCCCTATTCATATAAGTTTGTATTGCAGGGTTCTGAAGGATATTAGATTGCTCTAAAGTTATCTCGTTTTCCATCATCTGCATATACGCTTGTGCTTCTTCCTTTTGAAGCTCCTGCATAATCGTAGGGTCTCCTAAGTATCGTGCGACAAAATGATTAGCTGTGCGTACAGTAATATATTGTCGGAATACCTGTGGCATTTCTTCAAAAGGTACATATTGAATTACTTTAGCTGTCAGTGGTGCTTCAAAGCGGTCTGTGTTATTGGTTACATCGTATAGCCATTCATCACGCTTTCTTACGATACGCTTGTCGTCGAACTGAATAGACAATATAGCGTCGTCCCAAAGGATACGCTTAGAGTGCTCATCAGGAATTAAAATGAATGGGTTGATTGTATTGAAAGTCCAACCCATTACCTGAATAGCTCTTGTCTCAGCTTCTAACATACGAACTGCATTGATCGTGTCGACATTCTCACTGTTCTCTAAAGTGTCTACAGGAGCTTCACCCATAGCTCCGCATATTTCATTCACTGCGTCCAGTTTGGTTAGTGGTGTTAAAATCATGTGTTCTCCTTTAGACAAAAAAGGGGATAGCCATAAGACTACCCCCTAGAGTTGTGTTGTTTATTTCGCCAAGATGATACCAGATGCTTCTGGTCGTAAGCCACCATGACCGACCGCATTTTTCGCGATTATCATGTCAGCTTGTAATTCAGCTCGACGTGCGTGCTCTAATTGCAAGTCTTTCAACTTGACTGTCGCTACTGCTGTACGATGAGCACAAACTGCCAATGCATTTGCATAATCAGCAGGGAACTCATGACCTTCAGGAGCTGTACCAAGCATACCTGTTTTGTCGGCACCGCCTGCTTTCAAGTGTGGTACTGCTACGATTTTGAAGCCACAGAGTTTATCAATGTTACCATCGACAATAGTTGCTACTGCACCATAGTCTTTATTGATAGCGTCTTTAGAAGCAATCAATGCACTCTCAACCTCAGGAGTGATGTATGCAAAGCGTTCTTCTTCAGGTACATACTGGGAAGTCCATTTAGATTTCATTTCAAGCAAGCCGTCAATTACAGCTTTACCTGTCTCATAGTTAATACCTGCACCACCTGTAATAGTTTTCTCTACGACAATACCTTTGCCTAAGCCAGTGATATTCTCTTTGTTAGCTTTTACAAGTTTTGCAATTTCTGCTACTACAGCACCATCGGAAGCAATAGCTAACGCTTCACCTAATTGCTTAGCGTATTCGCTTCGTACTTCATAGTGAAGCATAGCTTCGTAAATATCAGTGATAAGTACGTCAGCTGTCAATAAGCCATCAATGTTGATGGTAACTTCATTGTGTGGAATTGCTTCACGAAGATCGTCAAGATTAGAACCTGCTGGCAAGTAGTGAGCTTTACCACGACCCATTACTGGGAAGGTAGTCGCTTTACCATTGTCAATAGATTTTGTCATATGGTTGCCCATAACTTTGCCTGCTCGTGTGAAGGCTTTTAATACATCACCACTGAATACTTTAAGAAAATTTGCTAATTCATCGCCTGTGTTTTGTACAGAAGCGGGTTTTTGATAGTTTGTTACACCTGCCAAATTTGTTCTCCTTTAGATTAGAAATTAGAATTAATAATTTTTTGTTCCACTTGTTTACGATAGATTGGGTCTTTGTCGTAACGTGGGTCATTCATTGCGTCTAACATTTGTTGTTTAGACAAGTAAGCGTTTGTGTTGTCGGCTGTGCCACCTGTGGACTGCCCTAAGATTGTTTGATTAGTAGTACCATTGACTGCCTTCATGTTTGCTTTTACACCTTGGATAACCATATTGATTACACCTAAGTTGCCTGTGTTAATCGTGTCGTTGAAGTCTTGTACTGCCTTATCACCTTGAGAGCTCACAAACTGAGCTACTTGTCGGTACTCATCTTCGCCACCTGCAAAGCCAACTACTGCGTTATAGAATTTCTCTTGAGTTGCTTCTACACCACTGATGTATGCGTCTACGACTTCTTTTGGATAACCTGCGTTTGCTAAGGCTTCTAAAGAAGCGGACGACAACTGACCCTTTTTGTTGTACTCATCTTCAAGAGCTTTAAAGTCTACGTTACGCTCTGCTAAGTCTTTCTGTAGTTCTTCTGTAGCCTGCTGTTGTTGAGCAAAGGCTTCTTGTACTGTATTTGTCTGAGCGTCAACTGCTGTTGTAGCGGTTACCTCTGTAGTTTCTGTTTGTGTGTTTTCTACCTGCGGTTGAGCTTCAGTTTGTACCTGTTGTTGTTGTTGATCCTCAGTCATCGGTTCTGCTTCGACAATCTGAGTATTGTTTTGGGCATTAGCTACAATGTCCATTAGTTCATTACCTCACTTTCATTCATTGCTCCTGACATTGCCTGCTCTACTAGAGCCTGCTCCTGTTGAGCTTCCATAGCTTGTTGTTGTTCCTGTTGTATCTCCTCATCTGTCTTGATGAGCCCTGTAGTATCAATACCTAAACTTGTCGCTATTGCAGTGAGCCATTGGTTCACCTTCATGTAGCCCATAGCGTCAGGCATTTGACTTACCACTCCCATAAAGGTCATAAACTTATTGAAGTCATGTCCTCGTCCTAGTGCTTCCATACCAGTTGTAATTGTCGGCTCTACGAAGCCTTCAGGAAGCTGTGCTACTTCTCCTCGTGCCATAAGGACTGCTAAGATACGTCTCACAAGTGGCAACTGGAATTCTTGAGTTAAAATGCTATATACACCACTCAAGGTGTCCTCTAGTTCACTAGCGACTGTCCTGATTTCCTCTGCGGTTACTCGTTCAGCGTTCCGCTGTACTACGCTAGACAAAAGAAAAGCAAACGATAAGCGTTGCTCAATAGTGTCAGCAGTAGCTTTTGTCGTTTGCATATCAGGGTACTTATTAAGTTGTAGTGGTTGAATGTCCTCTACACGACCGCTTACGAAGTCGCCTTCTTGAGCGTTCTGTAGAAGTTTAGGTCTAGTAATACCATTAGGGTTCACTAGGTAAAGCGTGCGTGCACTGATGGAAGCCATGGTTACAAGTGCTTTTGATAGCTTCTCAAGACTTGTTAAGTCGCCTAAATATTCCTCTACCATAGAGCGTCCATAATCTTCGTTGTCGCTCTTTGTCATTCTTAATACAATGTATGGGAATTTTTCTTTAGGATAAGTCTGTTCACTACCTGCAATTTGTATACCATCGACTTCACTGAAGCATTCATAGTTGTCGTCTACTAAGTCGCACTTAGTGTATACTTCAACTTCCTCATCGTCTTTCTTATCAGGGACTAGATTGTATGCTTCAGGTGGCAACGTGCGTTTCAATAGGATGTCTTTAGTAATCAATGTTACGACTGTCCCTACACCATCACGCTGTACTACATAGTGGTTTAGGTCATAGAACTTTGTACCATCTCTATCAGGTGGCAAAAAGAGTGTTCCATTACCTGTGATTAATAGGTGTCGGTTAGCTTCCTGAGCAGTGATACGAACTTGGTTCTCTTCCATAAATCTCATGCAGGATTGTTCAATCCTCATGAGTGCCTGCTCGACCTCTTGGACTTTCTGCTCGTATACCTCAGGTGAAGCCCCTTGTAACTGTTGCTTCATCTCTGCCGACAAACCCAATTTAAAAAAGCCCTCATTCGGTGGGAATAGGGCAAGGGTTAGCTTTGATGTTAAGTTGTTTACTCCTCGTGCTCCAATAGACTGATAAGGTGTACTAAATTTCTTGTTACCATCATCATTCTTGTCGTGGAATACATGAGGGAGCGTTAGTTTTGCACAAGCAATCGCTCGCTGTACATAAGGTTCTCTTTTAGTTTCTAATTGATTGTATAGTGCTTTCGCTGATATACCTTGGTCTTGTGGTTGTTTAGATTTTCGTTTCTTAACTGCCATCTATACATTCACCCCATTACCTCGTGTATCGCCTGTGTTCAGTCCTGTAGTAGGAATTTGTAAGTCTTTCTTACCTCGTGCTTTACGTTTACGCAAGCCTCCACCTTTAGTGTCGACATACTCTTGATCTGTCTCATCGGCTCCTTGCGGTGCCTGCGGTGCAGGAGTAGGAATATCAGGCTCTTTCATACCAAAGAGTTTCTTTAGTCCGCCCATAGGTCTCCTTTCTGTTACATATTCATAGGGTTAAAACTATTATCTGTGTCTCGTTTAATCGTTAAGGCTTCCCTGTTGCGTCTAACATAGTTCGGCTGTTCGCCACCTAGTTGTGCAGTCTCAGGAGCTTCTGCTTGAGTGTAGGGTACAAGGTCTTTACCAGTTACTTGAGGGACTGCTTTAGCTTTACTGCCCCATTTCTGAGCAACCTTATTAAGTACCATGCCTACTGCAAGCTGAGCTAACATAGTGCCCATCTATTTCCCCTTTCTTTATTTAAAACATTATAGTTCTCTATCTCGTGGATACATTAGATTTTATATTCGTCTCTCCATGAGCTGAGACAATTAATTACTTCGTCCACAGCCATGATATAAGCAATCTTTTGCTCTGCATTTAGGTTATCTCTCCTGAGAATTGAGTGCGTATCAAAGGCTCTCTTGAGTTCCTCAATGATAATCTCGTCAACTCTAGGGACTGGTCTATCAAGATTACTCATAGGCGACTACCTTCACCATGTCGGTACAAATAGGTTGAAAACCTGCTTTCTTATAGCCATTCAATACCAATCGCTCAGTCTTGCCTGTAGACAAAACATTACCACTGACGATTAGCTCTGCTTCATAACCTCTAGCTACTCTTTCAAGCTCTTTAATAGCTTCTCGTTGAATACCACTATAGCTAGTGTCGATACAGAATACGCTTTCTTCCATTACGACAACTTTGTCAGTCCACCATAGTTTACCTATGTCGAACATTAAGAGCCCAATAAGGCTCCCTGTAGCGTTATACCATGCTCTGATTTTTCCCTTAGCGTTCTGCTCAAGGATATGACTATAGACTGCTCCTTGACTGCCTAGAGTTTCTAATAGGTGTCCTTTTGCTTCTCTCTTGAGTGCATTGATATAAGTCATTGCGTCCTTCTCAGGGTTTCTCAAGTGATATTCTTTGACTACGGTGTCCATAGTTTCACCTCTTTAGTTTTCTTATTGTAATAACCTTTTTGTAAAATAAATGATAATCTAGCGTTGACTAGAGCTTCCTCTTCAGTACTGCCATTAGCTACATAAGCTCGTACTACAGCTTCCCATGAGCAGTCCTCATCAAGGATACGTTTAGCTCGTACCTCACCAATCTTAGGGCAACCCTTATAGTTATCTGCTGTATCACCTATGAGTGTCTGATACATATGGAAGTAGTGAGCTTCCTCTTTTGTCGTATCGTAAAACTCATTACGCAAGAAGTCATAGAAGCGACAAGGAATACTTCGGAAGTCCTTATCACCACTAATCATGATAGAGTTTTTGTCTGCACTAATACCAATACAGTCGTCTGCTTCAAGGTTATCAATCATCATTACCTTAAAGTTTTCTTTTACCCATTCCCTCATAGGAATAAACATCATTGGTCTACGCTTAGATTTTCTATTCGCCTTGTATTCAGGACTGATAGATTTTCTGAAGTTTCCCTTTAGGTCAGTCATAGCCATGATAATCTCGTACTCACCTTCGATATTCCAGTGGTCTAAGACAAGTGGTACTAGCTCTGCAAGGTGGCTGTCGAAGCTCATGGTAGCGTCAGGGAATGAAGCACTAAGTGTGTAGAAGCCATCTCCCCAGTCATGTTCAGTCTCTGCGTTCTGTAACGCTAGATAAATCATCATGTCTGCGTCAATGAGTAGTTTCGTCTTTGTCGCCATCTGTCTCCTCGTGTTTCAAATTCTTTTCAGTCCATTGATTTAAGAGCTCCTTGTACTGTACTAAGCATAAGAAAAACTCATTATTTTTCTCCTGAAGCTCTTTAGGTAAATATTTAGTAATGTTCCAGTCGTCTACTAAGTTGCCTAACTGTTCATCAATAAGTACGACTGCTATTACCTCTTGTAGTTCTTTTGTGATTTTCATTAATGACACTCCGCCCAGTTCCTACCGATTTTACCTTCGGTATCTAATTGAATTCTAAATTTAAACTCTTCTTGTACGTCTCGCACTGCTAACTGTGCTTCCTTAACGACAATCTCTGCAATTTCTTTAGTTCTACAAGCTACTTGAATTTCATCGTGGATCCATGCCATGAGACAATAATCTCCGTCCCATGAGTGCTGAAGTCCCAGTGCTTGTAAACGCTCTTCAGTTCTTGTCGTCCATCTTTTACAGATAAGAGCTCCTGCTGATTGCAATAAGAGGTTCAATGCACTATGCAATGAGCGTACATGAAGTTTTCTTCCGTCAAGTCCTTTAAGCCACTTACGTTTATATCTACGACAACGTGCTGATACATCATAAGGTGCTAAGGTATCCTTAATGCTACTGGATAACTTTTTGATTGCAGGAGTATTCTTTAAGAATTTCGCCTTGAGTTTCTTTCCGTCCTCTTCGGTTCCTCCGACAATCTCACCAATCTTTGCGTTACCGCCACCATAGAGGAACGCATAGATAAATGTTTTTGCTTGGTTTCTTGTCTCAAGCCCTGCGTTCATTTGGTTAGCTGTATGAATATCACCATTGAGTATCTCATGAGCATACGCTCCGTGGTCGAATGGTGCTAAGAAGTGAGCTAGGCAACGAAGCTCTAAGCCTGAGCAGTCAATACCTGCTTGGTACCACCCTTCAGGTACACCAAAGAGTTCTCGACATTGATAGCCATAAGGTTTGTCTATAGCAGGTACTTGAGCTACATTAGGGTTACTATGAGTAGCTCGTCCTGATACTGCTCCATTAGGGTTTACCTTGCCATGAATTCTATTGTCGTCTTTTAGTAGCTTGAGCCATGCTTGAGCCCCATCTGCTAGTTGTCCTAAGCGTTTCGACAACATAAAGGCAGTGCTGTATAGTTGAGCTATATGTCGTACTTCATCACTTGCTTTAGGGTCGTTGATGATTTCCTGTAGGCTCTCTTCGTCTAACTTGAGTTTCCTATTGGTCTCCTCTCCGTCCTCATCAGTTTCGATTTCGTACATTGTGTCTAACCACTGGTAGCCAAAGTGTTCACCTAAGATATACTTTAGTTGATCCCTAGAATTAATCTTGAATACCTTATACTTCTGCACTGGTACTCCTGCTTTATACCCTAGTGTCTTGTTGTCTCTCTTAGGAATGAAAATGCGGTCAGGAATTGGTGGTACATACTGAGTGAGCTCTTTAGTGATACGCTCTAGTTCTTCCCTTAGCTCTGCTTCAAGGACTATTGCTTTTTGTTTGTCGAATGGGAAGCCATTCTTTTCTTGCTTTTGCATTAACCATTGAGCCTTGTGTTCAATCATTGAAGCGTGCTCAGTGAAGCCCTTATCGACAAGTTTGTCGTACAGCTTAGTAGTTACCACTACGTCCTGCTTATTGTAGGCAAGCATATCTTCATTAAAGACTGCCCATACATCGCCTTCATTATCTTCGCTGTAGGTACCCTTGAGTACCCCTAAGCGGTACCCAAAGGCTTCTAAGCTGTAGCGTCCATAGAGTTTCTTAGGTAGTACCCCTTTTCTCATCAAGCCAATATCTACGTCCTTCATATTGGAATAGACAAGTCTTGCTAGGATAAGTGTATCTACTACCTTTTCATGCTCAAATTTAACTCCATAGAGTTTCTCTAAGCATGGAACGTCAAACGCTATGACATTATGCCCACAGATTTTGTCGGCTTGTAAAAGTTGCTGTACACCTTGCTCAATCTCATTAGGTCTGTACTCATAGAATTTGTCTGCTTCAGTGTCATAGACTACCATGCAGTGTACTTTAGTTACAGTATCAAGAAGTCCATTTGTTTCAATATCGAATACTAACATTAGTAGTCTCTCAATAAGTCTTTAAGGCGATTAATTTCTTCTGTTGTTTCGTCAATATCAATTTGGTTTAGCTTGATTGTTTTCTCTAAATATTTGTTTTTCTTATTTAGAGACTGTACTAAAGTCATGTTTTTCTTGATTAATTTTTGAAGTACTTCCTTTTGTTTTAAGCGTATCCATGCACTTACTTCTAACGCTGATTTTTCTAATTTATATAAAACTGACAATAGCATGATTGTTCTCCTTTCTGCTATTTCTTCATATAGTTACGCAAGGCGTGTTCCTTACGTCGTCCTTCAGAATAATTACTAACTCGTCGTAGATAACCGATAACTCGTGTACCATAGTCAATCTTTTCTGTCTCTCCGCACTTTGTGCAGTGATCCTCAGTATTAACATTAATGTAGCCACAGTTATCACAGATGGTAACAAGACAATTAAATGTCCAGTAATTACAGCCATATTCGCCTGCTAGACAAAGTAATTTATAGGCTTGCTCTTCAGTTAAGAGTTGAGCGATGTTAAGATGACAAGCACTGCCACCATCAAGATACTTAACCATGTCTTTACCATGTAGTTTTAAGCGGTCAAGGATAGTCATGTCGTCATTTTCTACTGGATAGAAATAAGAATTGTAGCAGTCTCGATTAGGTTTAATGTCGTCTGCTTTGTCCCATTGAGCGTTCTTTACACCTAAGTTCTCAGCAGGTACAAATTCAGTATTGAAGCGTACCTTGTAGTCGCTATAGGCTTCTTTGTTGAGCGTATAGATTTGGTTAAGGAAGCCACTCACTGTCTTGATGTACAAGTCAGGGTCTTTCACTGGATCTACACGGAGATATTCCATGCCCTCAAGCATACCATTAATACCAATAGTACAGAATTGCTTATCAAGACTGATGAAGCCTGCACTGTATGCAGGAAGCAAGCCTGCCTTTAGGTAGTCCTCAATGACTGCTCGATGTGCCATTAGATACTTTTGCACTCTCTTGATTAAATCAGGGAACGTATAGACACCTTTATGATGACGTTGGATAAAGCGGTTCATGTTGATAGTGATAACCTGTACACTGCCAGTAGATACACCACCTGCACCTAGAGTGTAGCTGAAGGTATTGTCTGCAAGCTCATTGCGTAAACGACAACAACTTGCTAAGCTGTCTGCACTTTCACTTTGGTAGACAAAGAAGGATAAGCCTTTACTCATGTGCTTAGCTAACATATGAGCGAATTCATCGTCCTTAGGTTTACCAGTCTCTTTGTCGACAAGTACTGCACTTGTGAGCACTGGATATGTCAATAGTTCTTTCTCACGCTCTTCACGGAACCATTTCATAAAGAAGTCCTGAAGTTTAGCAATGCTTGTGTAGTTTGCTTTGTCGCCATCAGGGAATGTGAATTCACCAAATACGCTCTCGAAGTAAAACTTATCGAATACAGAGATATTCCAAAAGACGCTTTGGTTGCCTCGTGCACTTGCAGGTTGATTGATTGCATAGACTACACCTTGTAGTTCTTGGGCAACTTCTTTAGCATTTGTCTCTAAGTAGTTGTCGCCATAAGACTTGCGTGCAAAGTGGTCGAAGTACATTAAGAATTCTACTGTTGCGATTGCACCTGCGAAGCCACTGGCTACTTGATAGACAAGATTGACGAAGCTACCACAGAAGGACTGTAGATTTGTAGGAGCAGTAGAAGTACCACCTAAAGGTTTAGTACCCTCGAATAAATAAGGGAACATATTGATACTTGCACAGTATGGTCGTAAAGAAGTCTCATCGTGAATGTAGATAAGATGGTTCTTAATGTCCTGCTCGTACTGGTGAGCGTATTCACTACCAAACATTTCAGTCAACTTAGCTTCTACTATTGCTCGATTGATTTGAATTGTCTCGAATTTGTAGAGCTCGCTCTCAAGGATACCGATGTTCTTACCATCGACATTACTGTTAGGGTCGACAATAGAGCCGTCAGCTGTGTTGAAAGAGTTCATATAGTTTTGGATAAAGTTGACTTTTGTTTGAATTTGATCGTCTGTTAGTTTGTTAAGTAAATTTTTCGCCATTTGTCTCCTTTGTAAAAAATGATGTAATATTTGTCCATTCGCCATTAGGCAATTTGTAAAGCATTTTTTGATTGGTCGTTGGGCTTGCTAAGCCACCTTGACATTCAATGTAACGTCCAATCTTGAGCCATGTTAAGTGCTCTTTGTTGTAGGGGAATTCAATACAGCCATGATACAGTCCTACTGGATATTCCTTAGAGATAGGCTTTACAATTTTCTCTAGGAATTCTTCAGGGTCAATATCATAGTTTGTCGTACCACCCATGAATACAACTGCGGTGATACCTCGTTGTGTCTTGATGTATTCCTTTAGGTCATCTACAGTCAGCCACTTAGCTCCATCGTCCGTCCAAAGTTCAGGACTATGACAGCCTTCACAGTGCTGTTTGCAGTTACCAATTTCAAAGAATACTGCAATTTCATTAGGCAGTTCTGTTAGAGTTACACCTTGTCCCATTACTGGAATTTTCATAAGGCTAACTCCTTTGCTTTGTTGTAAGTTTTCAATAAAGTAATGTACTTGATCTGTGCTATGTCGTGTTCAAGTAGATTTAAAGAGCTCATCATTTCGTCTCTAGCATTTGCTACTTCACTTTCTAACCAGTCCATGTACTTGTCGTTGTTCGTCAAAATTCAGGAACCTCATTATCACTTTCTATGTCGCTCATTAGGTCTTCGTCAGGAATTTCTAATCGGTTTTTCTCTTTGTTAAACCAAAGTTTTCCGCCTATTCCTGTATCACCAGTTTGACGACATTTTAATACTCGAATTTGTACTAAGTTTTTCTTAACATCACTATCAGCTTGTTGGTTGCGTTCTAGTGCGATGATTGTGTCCGACAACTGAGCTATTGCTTGGCTTCCTCGCAAGTCCTCTAGGGATATACTTCCGCCTTCTTCAGCACTCTTCTTGCCATCTCCTCGTTTAAGATGACAAATACAGATAAGCCCTACCCCTAGCTCTTCGCATAGTTGTCTCAAGCGTGTCATAAGTATGTCGATAAGTTTTCGCTCATTGTTACTCTCAATGCCACTTACGGCTATACTGATGTGGTCTATGAGTATGAAGTCGCACTTCTCCGTTACAGCCATATAGCGTATAGCATTAAGAATTGATGAATTGTCTAAGGAACCAAAGTGGTTATACATCACGAAGTTACCTGTACCTAAAGTGTTCTCAAAGGCTTCAGTGTATTGGTCGTTAGATATACCTTTACGACTAATGTGTACTGGTTTGTTTAGGTATAAGCCGATGTATCCTTTAGAAGTTCTAAGGACGTTCTCCTCTAACATCATTGAGCCTATCTTTAAGCCATGCTCCATGACTAAGTGGTAGCCTATCTCTCGGATCATTGTGGACTTGCCTATACCAGTACCTGCGGTTAGCATTGTGATTTCACCTTTGCGTACTCCTCGTATCATTTTGTCTGCCTTTACAGCCCATGGTAGGGAATATCCAGTTACTTCTTCAGGCTCTTCTAAGAGGTCGTTAAGTAACGTATTAGCATTGATGATATTCTCAGGTGTTACCTTCTTAGCGTTCTCCAGAGCTTCTAAAAGCTCATTACCTTTGTCGTTGGTGTAATACTCATTAGGGTCTTTGTACTGCTTTAGTACAGCTATACGGAGCTTGTCAGGAGACAAAATACCTTCAATTTCTTTTGCCCCTTTGCGTCCTGCGTCATCGTTATCAAATACGACTACTACCTCATTGAAGCCTTCAAGCCACTTGAGATTAGCTTCAAATACTTTCTTAGCACTCTGTACACCGCATGGAATACTTACGACTGGCTCTTGGTTGCCTAGTAGTTGACTAACAGTTAAGCAGTCGATTTCACCTTCAGTAATGATGAGACGTACTCCATTGTTGTACAGTTGCTGTCCAAAGAATGTCGTACTGAGTTTACCTTTGACTGCAAAGGTCTTGTCTTGGAAGCGTAGCTTTTGTCCGACAAGAGTACCATTCTCATCGAAGTAATTGGCGACTTGGCAGGGCTTACCTTTGTATGTCGTATAGTAGTACTGGTATTTCCTACAGGTACTCTCAGTGATACCTCTAGCCTTCAAAGGTTTGAGCGACATATCACTAATGAAGTCGTCATACTTAGTTGTCGTTTTTTCTTCATTGCTATTGTGCAGTGCATTACAGGAATAGCAATATGTATGCCCATCAGTGTACTCGCTTAGAGCGTCCGATGATCCACAGTCAGGGCAGGGGAGATGAGCCCTTAGAATTTCTGAAGAGCTCATCGAATGTCCATATCTTCGACTGATACCTCTACATCGTCAGGCTTTATGTCGTTACTTGAGATTGCTTCAGTTACATAAGCAATAGCTTCGTTTTCCGACATATCTTCTACCTCAACTTCGTAGAGTTCTACTCGCTTTGCATAGATAGTGATAGACTTATGCTTTCTGTCCATCATGCACTGGTACTCTCTAAGCTCCTCTCGTGTATCACTCAATGATTTCAACTCCTTTATATTTCTCTCGTAGTGCATTGAGTACAACTTCAAGAGCTACTTGAGCTTCTTCAGTAATGTCTGCTAGTACACTAATAGTAGTGTCATAGTTGTCCACTTCACCAAATGCTACTGCTTCTTCAGGTCGGAACTTATTGACTTGTCCGTCAGCTGTGATTAAGTAGTGGTGTGGGAAGAATAAGTAGCCTGCCTTTTGGCTGTTCTTTAAGATTACCTCAGGGTCTTTGTCGTGTAATGCATACTGAGTTACTTTAATATATTTAGTCTCCTTACGTTCCTTTAGTTTGCCGTATGTTTTGATTAGTTTCACCTCGCTTTCTCTTCTATCCATTTCTTAGGAATGACTGTTCCAATGTGATACTGGAAGCCATTCTTTTTGCACCAGTCTGAATATTTGTTTGCTTTTGTCTTAGTGCTGATATATTGATCCTTCATAAATAAAAATCTTATGTCTAACTCAGGGTGTTGCTTCTTGATTGTTAAGTGCTTGCTTCTATCCTCAGGAAGAAAAAGCCCTTTGGCTTCGACAATAATCCCATTCGACAAAATGAAGTCAGGCTTATAGTAATGACTTGTCGTGTACGGAACCTTTAATGTCTCATACTCAAAGGGTACTTTTGCTTTCTCAAGGTTAGCCTTCACTTGGCTCTCAAAGTTACTGCGTGTAGATTTGTCGGCTCGCTTCTTAAAGCCCCCTAAGCGACTGAAGCTCCAACCTTTAGCCATCAGTGATTACCACTCAACGTCATCACTGTCGCCTACTGCACCTTCGCCTTTAGCTTCTACATCGAAGCCATAGCCTTCAGCACTACCGCCACCACTGTATTCTTTAAGGTCTTTTACAAGTACTGCATTGAGACGTAAAGTAATACCATAGTTCTTAGCGTTCATGATGTAAGGGTCAGCTGTTACAGCCACTTGTACTGTAGAGCCGTTACCAATTTTAGTGCCTTTTGGAAGTGGCTCACCATACTTGTCGAATACTGGAAGTGTTTTCTTAACTAGTTCACCAGTTAATTTGTTCTTGTATTCATGCTTAGTCTTACACTTGAAGCACTCGCCATACTCTTTGTCCTCTTTAATAGACAAATTGATTGGTACTTTGCGGTTAGCTTTCTTGTCTAATTGATCCTCTACTTCGTTGAAGAGTTCCTCTAGTGCGTTCTTGAAGGCTTCAGTTTTCTCATCGTTCTCCAATTTCACCATGATGGAATAACCAATCTCATTGCCCTCGTATGTCTCAGGGCTGTCAGTATGTGCCCAACAAGCCGTGCCGTTTAGTTTAAAATCTTTTCCTAGTTTTGTTTTTGCCATCTATATGTTCTCCTTTTGACAAAATAAAAGAGCACTCATTAAGAGTGCCCTTAGAATATATTTTATTTACCAGTACTACCGCTTTCAGTTCCTCGTTCAGTATCTTCGATGACTTCACCTTCGACAAAAGTCATTGGCTGTGTCTTTTCTAACCAACACTGAGCGATACGTTGTCCTTCTTCAAGGTAGACAATTTGTTTACTGAAGTTGCGGATGAATAACATTACTTCACCTCGGAAGTCCTCATCGACAACTCCTTCAGTGTTTGCCAGTGCAATAGGATAATCTCGTCCTACACTGGAACGCAACTGGATCCGCAATGTGTGCCCTTTAGGAATTTTCACTTTGAAGCCTAAAGGAATTTCTGTAGCTTTCCATTGGACTGCTACTGGTGGGACTGAGACTGCCATTGGAATTGTAATGTCCATACAGCCTGCTCCTTCAGTTTTTGCTTCAGGAATTACTGCGTTGTCGTTAAGTAGTTCGATGAGTACTTGCTCACCATTCAGTGTGATTGTTTCTTCTTGTGTTTTCTTAGTGCTTGTGCGTGCCATTAGTTCTCCTTTTTGGGTTCATAAATAAATTTTGTAATTTCTATAGGTACTACTTCATAGAAGTCAATTTCAGCAAGGTCTCCCATTTCATTGTCTTGTGTGTAGACTATTTCGTAGTACTTCCTATTACTACATTGGTATACCTTATGTTGCCCTATACAATATTTATCTGCCCAGTCAATTCCTTCTTCTATTTCTTTTAAATATACTGGTGGTAACCAAATTAATTCTTCAAGAGCTTCTTGGTCTTGTCCGCTTAGTAGTCGGTCTAAATGTTCCTGTTCCACTGAATTTAACCTTTTCTGCATGTTCCGCATTTTTACTGCTCCTTATTTAATAAACGTATTGATTAACATTTGAATGTTCTCAGGTGTCGCATGGTTAGCAATATACATAGCAATTAGTGTTTCTTTAGTTGGTGTAAAGATAGCTAATAGACTACTGATGATAAAAAGTACCCATGTTGCTTTGACTGCTTTAGCTCCTCTGTATCTTACAAAATCAATATCTACGTAAACTATTAAAAGGATTGTTAATGTACATAATGATACTGTTTCCATAATAGCAATAAAAGTATTTACCAAAGGTAGCATATAGATTAGCCATGGGCTGATGATTGGTTCCATTTGTTTTACTCCTTAATTCTGAAATAACGTCTAAAGAAAATATCTCCTGTTATACCTACTCGTGCTTTCTCGTCGCTATTTTTACCAATGTTTTGGACTGTAGTGCTTAGCCATGTTTCTTCAGTAAGGTCTACTGCATTATTGAAGTTGCTTTCATAGCTTTTTGTTACAAGTACTATAGTGCCCACTGGTAGTAATTCCTTTAGTTCTCCTACAGTGAAGTCCTCAGCGTCATACCACTTGTTGGGTTTTAAGGTTTTCTTTGGTTCAGTCTCCAGTAACTTGATTTCGTCCTCGTATACCCACCATGCATTCTCACAAGCTACACCATTCTTTTCTTCAGTGGTTTTCCACCCTGCTAATTCTTTATCTAATTCTACTAAGTACCCCTTTTTTGTAGGGACTGATTTATCATTTTGTCTAATAATGGTTGCTTTGTTGTCATCTCCTAAGTGTCTTTTCCAATTTAGTATTTCTACACGATCCCCTACTTTAAACTTGTGTTCACCTTCAGGTTCCTTTACAGGTTCAGGTTCATCTTCTTGTCTGTAACCATAGTCCCCATAGATACGCTCTGCGTCCTCGTCAAGGAATTCATCCATGTCTTTCTTTTCAAGTACTTCAATTAGTTTCTCAGTATAGTGCTTGATTTTCTCTGCGTCCGACAAGGCTTGCCCTTTGTCTCGCAAGGTATACTTGATAATGTTACCTTTAAGATATGCGACAAATTCCTCAGTTGTGAAGTTTTGCTCCATAATGTCCCATGGTTCGATTGCTAAGACTTCGTAATGTTTGCTATTTGTATTCATGATGTTATCTCCAGTTTCCAGTTAAGTATGTTTGAATTAAGAATAATAATTGTAGTCGTCTGTAGTGGACTTGTTGTGCTCTGATGTGTTTTGCCATTGTTATTCCTCGATGATTTTAAACCAGTTGTTTTCTACAAATTGATAGCGTTCTACATATAGTACTGTTCTGTTATTTTCTTTTTCTACACTAGTTACTCTTGTGCGTACTATACAATCTTGGGGTGCACTTGCTACTCTCTCATCTGCACTTGCACTTGTTGTAATTTCTACTAGTGTTCCTACTTGTAGTAATCTTTTGAGCTTTTCAATGTCAAAGGTTCTAGCGTCATACCACTTGCCTACTTCTAGTTTTTCTTCAGCAGGCTCTTTAAGTATTGTTAGCTTTCCAGTCAACGTAAAGCTCTTAATAGGTGTACCTTCGTCATCTAATAGGAATATGTTCTTTTCTAACTGTTCCTCAAGATCTGCTACACGCTTCTCAAGGTCTTTTCGTTTTTCGTTTTGTAAATCTGCTAGACTTTCACTTAGAAATCTATTTTGCTCTCTAGTGTAGAATAGGTCATGTCTAGTACTTTCTAGCATTTCTTTAAGCTCTGCGTTCTCATATTTAAGCTGTTTTATTTCTTCTGCCATATCTCCGCATAGTTTAATGAATGGTTCGGTAATAGGTCTGAAGTTTAGCATTAGTAATCTACCTCCTCATTTAGCAATCTTTCTTTAATAGCGACTGGTAAAATTCTGCCAGTTGTTGTCTCGATGTTCATTAAGACTTCTTTGTCGTGTACATTGGTGTCGTCAAGCTCAATGCCCACTACTGTTAGTGTTTTCATGTCAATTAAGTATTTCATCGTTCGTGTGTCCTTTCTATTAACTCTAGTGCCACGAATAGAAGAGCGTGAGTGCTCCTCTATCTCGTGGATACATTAAAAATTTTCAGTGAAAAATGAAGGTGCTCGTTAGGATATTCTCTAGTTTTAACGTGCCTTTAGGTGGCTCAGGAATATCCGACAAATCTTCATCAGTCATTTCTTGTACATACTCTTTAAATTCTTCGATTGGTGAATGTTCTGTATATAACTTATATAATTGCTCACGGATAACCACTTGCAGGTGTCTTGCTTCACCTAATGATGTACCGAAGCTGTCATGTATTGTCGTGTAATTAGATAAGCCTGCTTCGTTTACTACCATCATCAAATGCGTGCTATCAAGACTGTGGATAAAGTTAGGTGCTATGCCATTTTTCTGACCGTTAGCATCTAAACTTTCGTCATCTGCTACGTCTTGGTAGTACCCTCTCCAACTCACCATATCTCCGAAGCGTGTTCTGAATTTCTTCTGTACTAACTTTAGATATTGTTGCTGTACAGGTAGTCCCAAAGGTGTCCACCAATTAACAGGTAGTCCATGCTCTGTGAGCACTTTTGCCAGTGCTTTAAGATACTTCATGCCTTCTGTAGCACTGACTACAGTGGTTTGCACTTCTTGCCATACCAGTTTTGCCATATATTTTGCACAAGGAACCGCAAAGCGTTCAAAATGTGGGTTCCCTTTGGTCGTATCCTCAAGGATCTGCTCTTGGAAGCCATATTGTCCGCTACCATAAGCTAGTGTCATTACGTTACGCTTCACTACTTTTCGTGTTACACCATGAGCTAACCACGCTTGAGCCATTGAGCGTGTCCCAAAGTGTACTCTTTGTCCACCACCAACTTCTTCCTTTTCAACTTCGTCAAGAGTACCGCTCATAGCGTCTTTCTCGACAATCTTGAGTACCTTATCCGCCACTTGTTGATAAATGTCGGCAGGTCTTTCATGGTCGATAAGGTTCACTGCACTTCCGCCTACTTCATCTCTAAGCATTGCTGAGTAGTGCTGTAAGCCTGAGCAAGTGCCATCATAAGCGATGACTAAAGGGCAACTGTAACCTTCATATGTCTTGTTCTCTTGGTAGTACTCAAGCGACTTGACGTATTCCATAGCCCATGCTAGGAATTGTAAAGGCTCATCTGCATCAGTCCACCAAAGGTAGTCCAAAGGGTTCTTTGCACTGTCGACAATATGAGAGTGGTGAGTTTTCACCCATTCCACTTGCTCTGCATGAGATACTTTGTCGTTGCCCCATAGGTTAGCCCCCTGCCAGTAGAGTAGCTCTATGTCTTGGCTATCCTTTAGCGGTATAGGGTCGCTGTAGACAATTAGAGATTTCATAAAGTCATCACCTTGGTGATTAAATAAAGGTATAGGATAGATACGTCCACGGAAGTCGATATTGCACGGAAAATAGATATTGTCGTAGTCCTTGAATTCTTTAGCGTATCTAAAGATCCTTAGCACTCGAAGTGCTTTACTACGTCTTGCAACTTCGACTTCTATCCACTTACCAAAGCGTTCCCCAAAGGCTCGCTTGGTCTCTTTAAATTTCATTACAGGCTCTGGTTCGTGTGGTTCCATACTTGCTATCCCTGCTAGTCCGCCCCCTTGCTCAATGATGTTATTAATGACTTCAAACATATCTTGATTGATACGATAAGCAGTCTCTTGAATTTTGTTGACGGCTCCATATATCTTGCTCAAGTCAACGTCTCGAATTTTCTTGATGTAGCCTTTGACGACTTTAGTTTTACCGACAAGATGATTGATACGCATAAAGTGCAGGCGGTTCGACATTGCCCCATAGTATCCGCCATGACTTAGGTCGTCCCATGGTTTAGGCTTAATAATTGTTGGTGTGCGGTCGACAATAAACTTACTGATGAAGTCCGCATTATATCTGTAGGTCTCTAGTAATGCTTGAGACGGCTCTAGGAATTTCACCCTGTCGTTAGCTTCTGATACATGAATGAGGTCTGTAGATTGCACTAGGATATACAATATGTCTACACCCATGTTTACTATTGCTCCCTTTTCGTACTTTACCCATTCAAATTTGTTTTTCTTCATAACTCCCTTGATGTGGCTTGTCTTTTGGTGCATTAGTGCTCTTTTGTCTAAGCCTTCTTGAATACGATTGACTTGGGTACCTGTTCCGTCTTGCTTTAGGTATGCTTCAGTGTATCCGTTGTAGTAAAGACTATTTCCTATTTGGTATCCACAACTTGATATACTTGCTTTATGGTCTGTCGCTAGGGTCTCGTTTATACCTCTTTCTAGTGCTGTTGCACAAATATTGAGCACTAGAGCTTCCATTCCGAACGCTTCAAGCATTGCCTTTAGTAGCTCCCTATATTTCTTGCCCACCCCTCTTTTAGGCTTGGTATTGTCTATGATCCATGCTTCAATATTTGTGGCAAAGGCTTCGACAAATAACTTTTTCAAGCCACTTCCTAAAGGTTGGCTAGTAATTCGCCCTTGGCTTCTTGCCTGTTCCAGTTTTTTCTTGAAGCTCTCTTGAGCTAGGGTAGTATAATATTGTTCAAGTTCTATTTGTTGCTCTAATGTTACGCTTTTCATATGTCTTGTACTCCTGTGTTTTTCTTATGGGCTTACCGCCCTCATACGTCTTGACCGCCCCTGAGCAGGGCAAAAAGGGTATAAAAAATACACCTATCGACAAATCAAGGTTTCAATAGGTGTATTCAATTCGTTGTATCCTATGGGAACAGTGCGAGCGTCCCTGCAATGTCCTCATATGTCTTATCCATGATGTTCTGTAAAGTTGTATGTCTATAGGCTTCCTCCTGTGTCATTTCTCCTTGATGGGCTTCCGCCTCTTCTTCAATCTTCTTTATGCTCGCCTTGAGCTTCTGCAGGGTCTGGGCTAGTTTTCTGCTAGATATCTGAAAGTCCCTGCATTGTTGCTCTAGTTCCTTTTTAGTCATTTAAAATACCTCATTAATTTTTAAAAACTCTATATAATGGCTGATATATGCATATTGCTCTATGCCCTCTTCATCTGTTCCCATATATATCCAGTCCTCCCCTAGAGTGGGCTTGTAGCCCTGCTCCTGTACAAATTTAATGAAGGCTTCTTCAGGTATCCCCATATCTTCAAGAAAATAGGTTTCAAATACTGGTTGCCAGTTCATCGCTTGAACTTCTTGGGCTACTTCTACGATGTTCATGAGCTTAGCTTTATCGTCTATCAAGTCATCAGTTAGAGCGTGTATAATTAGCTTTGCTTCGTTGTCGTTCCAGTGCTCTTTTAGTTGTTCGAATAGTTCTCTAGTGTTTAACATGGTTGTACTTCCTTCCTTATATATGTACTAAGTCTCTTAATGCCCACGCTTTTTCTCGTGCTTGCTCGCTCTTTACTTCATCGTCTAAAATCTGACTGAAGCATAGTAGCCGTCCTCTTAATATGTCGATTGTCTCCCACTCGTCAGGCGGTTCGCCTATCTGCTCTTGTCTCTCTATGATTTTGTCTGCTAGTTCCATGTAGTACTTATATAATGTGTTTAGGTCTTTATTATTCTTCATGTCTTGTATCTCCTTATGCTTCTACTAACTGCACTTTATAACCTTTAGGGCTTACTAATCGCTCAAGCTCACCCTCTAGAATGTAGAGCTCATAGGCTGTGAGCCCATCACCTACCCAAAGGGTCGGCTCATTGTCGACATATAGATTAAAGATACTGCTATCTTCGTATACTATCTCGATTGCTTGCCCTGTGATGGTGCTTATGGTCTCCTCTAGTTGCTCGAAGATTTCCCATTTATTGCCTTTAGTGTCTAAGAGGGCTCTCCCTCTCTTGCTAATTAATACTCTTAGTTGTTGCCCTAGTTTCATAAGGTCTCCTTTCGCCCCTTTGCAGGGGCTTTACAAATGTCTATACATCAAGATTAAAAAAAAATATTATTCGTCCATTGCTTGGCAGATGGTAGCCCATAGATATACACCACCTGCAATGATTGCTATCAGTATCATCTGTACACCTCTAGCACTTCGGAGTACTTGCATAGGTATTCTATGCCTTCTTGATATTTTCTCTTTTCTTCTTCGGTTCCGTATTGGCTTCCACCTTCCGCCCATCTTGGCAAGCTATCAACAAATATGATATTATCTTCATATCGTAGGCTATAGCAGTATGTACCTACTACATCAACGCTTATCCATGTAGGTAGCTCGCTCCCTGTATTCTCTAGGATAGACAAGATATAATCTTCTAAATTCTCATAGAATGTGAATTGGTATTCTTCGATTAGGTCTATAATATCCTCTAGGGCTTCGCCTTCATTTAATAGTGTATGTGTCGCTCTTAGTTGGTTTTCGTCCCATGTGCTAATGATTTCTTTTAATTCTGTGTATGTCATGATATAACCGCCTTTCCGTATAGCCATTTGTCTATACATAAAGATTAAAATTTTTAGGGCTTCAATAGTGTTACCCTTAACTTCTGACTTAATTATATCAAATGCAAAGCTATTTGTCTATACAAAAGTATGATTTTTCTTGTTTAAATTTGTTTATTTTTAAATGACCGATTTTTAATGATTTGTTTATATTGTATTTACATTTGTATAGCTTTAGTGCTATAATAATGTATATAAAGGAGTGATAAACATGAAGATGATACGATTTCCAAAGGCTTCTAACCAATTTGAAAGACAATTTTATTATTATTCCCAACGTCCTATAAATAAAACTGTATCCTTCCGCCTACCTGCTGAGCTTGCTCATGATTTCAATAAGGCGGTGGAGTTGATGGGCTCTAAGAGTTCCGATGAATTGCGTAACTTTATGATTGATTATATTTCCTTCGTACAAGACAGGATAGATGAGCAACAACAAAACGAACAGAGAGCAACTGTATAACAAACGTGCCACGATCTAAAAAATGCATATGTAAAAAAAAATCGACACAAAAAGGCAACTGATGAAGCTGTATGAATAGCTCTATCGGTTGCCTTTTGAATTGCTTTAGTACACTAAAGTTTTATATAGGTAACTTGTGTTGTTTGATAAATAATCTATTTGTCGTACCACTGGTTATCTAAATGAGTACGACAAAACCACCTAGTTGTCGGATCGTTGGTTCTCACCTTCAGAGTTCTTATGTATTCTTAATGACTTCTTCAGTAGCGTAACGTAACGCAATGAGCCGATTGTGCGGAGCTCGATTGGCGACTGAAGTGAAGTGTAGCGGTACCACTGTCCTATAGTGATAGTGATTGCATGGCACTACAGCAGTACCCATTGTGTGCAACGTGTTCCCAGTGGTCAGTTGTCGCAGTGCTGTTAGTACCCTCATTAGGACTACGTTGTGCCCATTGGCTTTTCCAGTGGTCGGCTGTCGTTAGGTAATATCACTGTCCTACACGGAACACTCCTGTGTACTCTGTAGCTATCACTTCAGTAATGCCTATAGCGTACCTATCTGTGCTGTCGTGTTGTGTGCAATTAGTCTCTCAAGGGCTGTCCATAGCCCTCAATCAAAAAGAGACTAATTGTGCACAACAATGACTGCCTGTGGAGAACAGTTGGATATCCTTTAGTGGACTAAAGTATTCCTTAGTTGGTCTGTGGTTATCCATCAGGTAGTCATTAATAGTCGCCATTAGTTGTCTATTGGTACTCTCCAGTGAACGACGTGAAGTCCATAGGACGGAGCACGGAGTGAACCATAGGCAGTCAATAGATTGGTGAGAGATACAATTTGTACTCTAGTGTACACTGTAGGCGGACTAAAGATATGCTAAAGTATTCCTGTGGTGTACAAATTGCACGTCGTGTGGATTAAAAATTAAGTTCTCGCATACTGGTACTATCCCCCGCACCGAAGGACACTGAGGTGGACTACAGGTGTGAATGTGGTCGTGCAGAGTGAACATGCTCTAGGTAGTAGGAGTAACACTGAGTGAACCTGCGGAGTGCCAAGCGTAAGCGAAGGTACGACAAGGCAGGGGCACAGGGGGCTCAGGCTCTAATCTTAATAGTATATATGGGCTCATAAAATTTTGTAGCAATTTTCCCCTCTAGGTGGACATTAGGGACTTATGGTTAATATATCGTTATCGGAAGTAATTTAAAAACAAAAGAAAACTAGCTCCATTAGCCCATATTATAACTATCTAATAAAAACTTACTATTTTCCAAAATTATATATTGAAATTTTTAGAATTAAGTTGTAAAATAAGCATATAAATTATGTAATTTACTCATATTAACTCTCATGGAGGTATTATATGTGCTGGTGTGATATCGTAAGTAAAGCTAAAATTGGCAGTTTAAAGCATTTAGGTAATGGTATGGAAGGTTCTTTAAGATTTTTAGCAGAAATTATTGTAGGTCTTAGTATCCTTCGTGTACTTGTTAACTGGATTTTTGGTATTTAGACCTTACTATTAAATATGAATATATAAAAGACGCTTAGTAATCTAAGCGTCTTTTTGTATATAGAAAACCCCCGGATAGTCCGGGGGTTCAGTAAAAGCTTTAGCGTTGCGTCTTCGAAAAGTTACTCCTTTAGGGTAAGATTAGATTGCGGTCCGTCAAC
>OBVJ01000191.1_pt1 | contig 42208 bp, 44 predicted proteins | sample 1495071 | NCBI WGS metagenome assembly OBVJ01 (sample SAMEA2579985, study PRJEB22360) | human gut metagenome | reverse complement strand
CTAAACAACCTGTAACAAGAGCACAAGCGGCAACAATCTTGAACCGCATGCTTAACGGTGCTGGCCTTGCAACACAAAAACATACTACAACTGAAGCTAAAGCTGAAACAGCTGTAAAAGAAGATGTAAAAAAAGCTGATACAGCAGCAGAAAAAGATGCATCTAAAGTAAGCAAAGATGCCAAAAAAGATGTAGCTAAAGCTGACAAAGCCGTAAAAGCTGATGCAAAAAAAGTTGAAAAAGACGTAAAAGGCAATAAAAATGCTGCAGTAGCTCAAAAAACTGAACCTACTCGCACAGTTCGCCCTGTTCGTCGTAGCACTTTAAAAGCACTTGATCAAAAACAACAAGCTGCTTTAGAAGATAAAGTATTCAATGAATTGAATAAAACATATAAAACAGAAGATGCATTCCAAGATTACGGCGTAATGTACTGGCGCGATAATCAATTGCACGTAGCATTGAAAACAGATAGCGATATCTCCACAGTAAAAGCTAACCTTGCTGCACGTGGTGATTCCACTGTAAACAACTATGTTGTAGTTGAGCCATCCCAATACAGCCAAACCGAATACGATGCAATCGATGCAAACTTCCGCAACTACTACAACAAAAACGAAAAAGCTGGTACAATCCTAGCTACATTCCCTGATGTAGAAAACAACCAACTTTATGCTGTTGTAACAACTGCATCTAAAGAAACTCAACAAGGAATGTCTAAATTATTCGGTTCCAAAGTAAAAATGACAGTTAAACGCTAATAGGCGTTCACTCAACTAGCCAAGGCAGCGTATACGTTTAGTATTACGCTGCTTTGTTTATATCACTATGCATGCCTTATTATTCGCTATATAATGGATATAGATTTTATTGTTGGTGAAAGTTTATATTCTTCGGCTATAGAACGTTAGCCATTTACCATAATTAGGAAGGATTTTTATGTACAAGAATACCCCTTATGTATTACGTGCCCTTGTTTTAGGCACACTATTAGCTACAACAGGCCTCAGTTTTGTTTCTGCTAATACTACAACTCATGCTCCTGCAGTAGCCTCCACAAAAGCTGAAGCGTCTACAGTAGGCAATACAAAAGCAGTTACACCAAAAACAGATGTTTCTAACGTAGAAGCAACTAAAGTAGAGTCTCCTAAATTTGATGCTGCTAAAGCTGCCACACCTATGGTTGTAAATACATCTATTGGTACGCCTCAAGATATTCAAAAAATCCGTGCCCACATCTTCTCTGATGTACCTAGCGATTTCTGGGCTGCCAACTCTATCAGTACTGTAACAAAAGCAAATCTTATGAAAGGTTATTCTGACGGTACATTCCGACCTAACCAACCTATGACTCGTGAAGAAGTAGCTGCTCTCTTCAACAACATCACAGATGATGGTACAGCAGCCTTCTTATCTAGCAAATTTAAAGATATTACATCTGATCGTTGGTCCGCTCTTGCTATCGAATCTGTAGCGCGCAAAAATATCATCAGCGGTTATGGCGATAACACATATAAACCTGAAAAATATATGTCTCGCCAAGAATTTGCTGTAGTAGCAGACAACTACATTCACTACTTAGGATACACAACAGAGGATCCAACAGCACTTGATAGTATTGCTTATGGAGACCAAAAATTCGTAGCTCCTTGGGCTCAAGACGCAGTTCGTGAACTTGCATACCTTGGCTTCACAAACTACGCTCCTGGCACATTATTTAACCCTGAAAAATATGTAACTCGTGCTGAAGCAGCTGAGATTGCATACCGCATGACACAAACAGAGCAAGCACTTGCCTTCCACAATACATTGTTCAAACAACAAGTAGAAAGCAAGACAGCTACTATTATCGACAAAACATTAGGCTATGGTAATGACTTCACTAAATTCCGTCAAGACGGTGCCCTCTTCTGGGATGGTGGAAAATTACATGCTTCTTTAACAGATAAGAAAAAAGCTGATGCTGTGGCGCATGCAATTTCTGAAACTCAAGATCCACAACTTGAAAGTGCTCTTGTAGTATCTCAAGGTAAATTAAATCAAGCGCAACTTGAAGATTACCAATCTGACGCTATTGATTTATACAAGGCAAAGGAGCCAAAAGGTAATATCATTTCCATCCGTCCTAATGACGATACAAGCGCTCTTATCATCACAGCAGACTCTGTTCAAAAGGACACTGTGAAAGCTTTCAAAAAGAAATTCAAAAACAATGTAGTCGTAGAATTACCACAACCAGAGACAGTAAAAGCGGATGCAGCGATCCAATTCCCATTGCCTCCACGCGTAAACTACTACGATACAACAAATAAATAATTAAATAAACTCAATAATAAAAAGCCGTGTTCTTACACGGCTTTTTGTTGTATGCCCATGAAAATGTATGATAAGACTATTATTAAATCTATAATGCAAAAAAGAACCGCCCCCGAAGGAGCGGTTCTTTCACAATTAAACAGCTGTTACTATACACACATAATCGAATTCACACGGTTCGATTATTTTTTTGTTACATCATTTTGGCGGTCACGTAAGTTACCAACTGGTACATATACGGTACCTGCACTGTGCATTGTATCCACGTCTTGTTGTAATACCATTACAACAGAATAATCATCAGTTGTGTAGAATTCAGTAGGCATTTTGTCGATGTTTACTTCGCCGCCCAATTGATTCTTCACATCTTGATTATTCTCAATAGCATTCACTAATTCTTTTTTGTTAAGACCACCAAGGTCATACAAGGATAATTGACGACCTGTTGTAGTGTTGAATGTGAAGCCTTTTACATAGTTGACGCCATTAGCATCACGATCACGCATTGTGTACGTATGAATCAATACACTGAAGATACCATTTTTGTCTGTTTTAACATCGTAGTACATAACTACATTTGTTTTATCAGATTCTTTGGTATTCATTTTTTCTACGTCGTTTTGTACTTTAGCAACGTATTTTTTGATAGTATTATTGATTGCTTTTTCTACAATTGGGCTAACAGATTTAACTGTTGGGAACACTAGATCAAGATGATCTGTTGTGGATTCCACTGGAGATACAGCCACCTCTTTGCGGTCCATATAGCGGTCCGCATTTGGTGCTACTACTTCAACTGCATCGCGATCAACCTTAGATGCTACAGAGCGCAACGCACGGTTTTGCTCTGGTGTAGCAGTACTAGAGATACGGTATGTTAAATCGTTGCGATTTACTTTATTCGTATCAGCTTGAACTGTTTGCACTGTTGCAGTGTCTTTAGTTACGGGAATTTCGCTTGCTGCGAAGGATACTACTGGCAATGCAGCAGCCATCATGATGAGTACAGACTGTTTTAATTTCATTGTTTAACCTCTTATTGTTGTTCTTGCTCAGCTTTCATTGCTAAAGCTTCTTCTTTATTGAATTTGTGAGTTACAACACGACGAACAAGGTAGAGACCAGAGAATGCAAATGCAAGCAATCCTAACCATTGTGCTGTGCTTTCAAAATCAGGACCTACTAATTCAAGTGGAGATTCACCGCCACCAGTTGTAACAGACAATACAATAATAACAGCTATGATTACACCAATCAAGCTTTCACCAACAATCAAACCAGAAGCGAAGAGAACGCCACGGCGGTTAGATTGTTCAACATCGTACTCAGCGAGTTCGCCAGCACGCATTTTAGCACGAGCTACTAGGTAACGGCCTACGAAGTAGCTAATGAAAGAACCTATAATGAGAGGCACTTCCAATGTTGGTGGTAAGTAGATACCCATACCAACTGCCAATGGAGGCAATGTTAAGGAAGCTGTTGTGCTCTTAAGAATCAAGTTAACGATAATTGCTACAACGCCAACACCAACGCCGATCAAGATATAATCCCATTCCATGCTGGAGTTGAAGATACCTTGAGCAATTGTAGTCATCAAAGTTGCTTGAGGTGCGGATAATGCAGCATTAGGGTCCATTTCAGCACGTGGTAACGCACCTGTGAAGCCATATGCTTGGTAAAGCAAGTTAAGAACAGGAGCAATTGCAACTGCACCGGCTACGGAGCCAAGTAACAACGCAATTTGTTGACGCCAAGGTGTAGCACCAACGAGTTGACCTGTTTTCAAGTCTTGCAAGTTATCGTTAGAAATAGATGCAATGGCGATAACTACGGATGTCATGAAGATAGCCATAGCTGTAGCGAATTGTACGCCTGCTTCTGTAGCGAACAAGTTATTTTCAGAAGCGATGAAGTACACCACTAAGGAAGAAATAATAGTCGCCAAGATACCAATACCAGAGATTGGAGATGCAGATGTACCGATAAGGCCTGCCATGTAACCACATGCAGCAGCTACGAAGAAGCCGATTAGCAATGCTACAAGAACACCTACGATAACAAGTGTCCACATTAAGCCTGCGCTAATAGGTACTGCAGATACGAAGTCCCAGAATGTAAGAACTAAGCCTAAAAGAATGATACCGAACACGATGATAACAGATTTTGTGCTCATATCTGTATCCATACGATGCAACGCACGTTCAGTAGAACTGCTGTTCATGGATTTAACAGAAATTTTCATACCTTCGATAATAGGTTTGATCAATGTAATCAAAGTCCAAATCGCTGCGATACCGATAGCACCAGCACCGATGAAACGAACTTTAGATTTCCAAACAGCCATTGCAAACTTGGCAGTAGCACCGCCATCTGGAGCAAACATATTAGTGAAGTAAGGTACGAAGCCAGCCCACGCGATGAGTACACCAACGAGGATAGCGATACCAGACGCGATACCGATAAGGTAACCAGCACCTAACAACGCTGTAGAGAAGCCCAATGGAATTTGAGTAATACCTTTGCTACCTACAGGAAGCCAGAAGCTCATGCTGTCCCCAAGAACTTTGAAGCCGTTCGCACAAAGACTGATAAGACCAGCTACCAAACCACCGGATACGATGTCACCCATACCGGAGCTAGATTGAGTTCCTTCGCCAGCATTGTGAGAGCCAACTTTCAAAATTTCTGCTGCTGCACGGCCTTCTGGATATGGTAGATCACTATTTACTACCATGGCACGACGCAATGGAATAGTGAATAATACACCTAGAGAACCACCGCATGCGCAGAGCAAGAATGTTTGCCAGAACGGGAAACCATTCCAATAGCCAAGCATTAATAGACCTGGCAAGATAAAGATAATTGCGGACAAAGTACCGGCTGCGGAAGCCTGTGTTTGTACCATGTTGTTTTCAAGAACGTTAGAATCCTTGAAGAAACGTAAAATTGCCATTGAAATAATGGCTGCCGGAATGGATGACGAGAATGTCAAACCAACCTTCAAACCGAGATATACGTTAGATGCTGTAAAAATAACAGTAATTAATGCACCAAGTAGCATCCCACGTACCGTCAGTTCCGGCAGATGAAGGTCATGGCTCATAAAGTCATGTTTCATAAGTACTTACCTCCTCTGTGAAACTAGAGCTTACAACAATATAATAAGCTACTTCCATTTTATCGTGTTAAAGCGATGATTTCAATATATATACGATATTTATAATGTATACATGTAAATAGATATAAATTATGCCCCTTATATGCACAAATCGCATATACAACTCCCTTCTATATGAAAATAGAAATCATTCTCTTTTATTCTGTACAAATATACAGGATTTTATATAATTAAAGTACCGACAGTAGGGTCGGCATGTCTTTTAAGGAGGTTGTAAACATTATGGAAACAAGAATTGAATATGATTCAATGGGACCAGTCGAAGTCGACGCTAGACGAATTTACGGACCTCAAACGCAACGCTCGTTCAATAACTTTAAGATCGGTGACCACCGTATCCCTATTGAACAAATCAAAGCGCTTGCGCTTGTAAAAAAAGCATGTGCTTTAACTAATGCTAAGTGTGGCGCAGTAACTGAGGAAAAAGCGAAACTCATCGCTCAAGTAGTCGATGAGATCGTAGACGGCAAGTGGGATGATGAGTTCCCGTTAACCGTATTCCAAACAGGTTCTGGCACACAGACTAATATGAATGTGAACGAAGTTATCGCTCACCGGGCTAAACAGTTAGATGAAAGCAACCCGCTCCATCCTAACGACGATGTAAATCGCGGCCAAAGTACAAATGATACATTCCCTACGGCAATGCATATCTGCGGATACTTTGAAATTACAAAACGCGTAATCCCTGCCTTGGACGGCCTTATCGCATCCTTTGAAAAATTACAAGAAAAAGGAAAAGGTTTGCAAAAAGTTGGTCGTACTCACCTACAAGATGCGACTTTCATCATGGTGGACCAAGAAATTAGCGCCTTTGTGGACGGCTTAAAAACTGCTAAAACTATGCTCGTTCAAAATGCTGACTACCTACTCGATGTAGCCCTTGGTGGCACTGCAGTCGGCACCGGTGTAAACACGCCTAAAGGCTATCTAGACGTTATGGAAACTGTATTGCCAGAGGTAACAGGTGCTCCATTCCGCGTGAAGAACAACAAATTCCAAGGGCTGGCCCTCAAAGATGCGTTCATGATGGCTCATGGTGCACTTAATACATTGGCGACTACATTATTCAAAATCGCTAACGACGTGCGTTTCTTAGGCTCTGGACCTCGTTGCGGTTACGGCGAATGGCATCTACCTGAAAACGAACCGGGCTCCTCCATCATGCCAGGCAAGGTAAATCCTACACAATGTGAAGCTTTAACCATGGTATGCGCCCAAGTATTTGGCCATAATACAACTATGACGCTCTGTGCAGGTAGCGGTGCGTTCCAATTGAACGTGTACATGCCTATCATGATTTATGATTTTGTTGAAAGCTGTCGCCTCCTCGCAGATGCGATGAATTCTTTCACAACACATTGCATCGACGGTGTAGAATTCGTACCTGAAAAACTCAACTTCTTTGTAGAACAATCCCTCATGATTGCTACATCCTTAACACCATACATCGGCTACGATAAGAGCGCTAAGGTAGTAAAAGAAGCGTACAAACGCGGTTGCTCTATTAAAGAAATCATCTTGGAAGAAAAACTCATGACCGAAGACGAATTCGCTGAAGCAGTTCGCATGAAATAAAATCTCTCATCTCTATGACATATCTGTAACATCCTCTCATACCTCAAATGAACGGAAACAGCCCCGATACATAATGTATCGGGGCTGTATTTTAAATTATGACTTCATTACATATTTAATAAGAAGAAAACCTAAAGCGTAAAATATTACTATACCAAGATATACATATGGTAATGAGCTTAGTAATCCATCAATTGGAATACCATAAAAAAAATGATGTAAAACATGAATTATAGGAAATATAATAGCCACGAGTATAATACTATAAAATAAAAACTTAAAAACACTTTTCACTTTACTACTCCCATCCAATAAAGCAATCCAAGAAAAAAGGATGGCCTCTAAAACTAATGGTAAATGAATATGCACAAATACTAACCTCTTTTACGTCTTAAATAATTATAAATATAATTCCATGCCACATAAAACAAAAGTATTAATACATATGCGATAACAAAGAAATAAAAGTCTACTTCATCTTCAATCAACTCTGGATTTGTGACAAGACTATATGGAATACATATAAGTAAAAAAAGTACTAAGCCTCGCACAAAATAATTATAAAGTTTTAAAAACATATACCTACCCCCACCATAAACACTTTACTTTCACAACACAATTAAAACTTTAGCTCTAATATATCATAAGTTTTATAGCTATTAATATCATAAAAAATACGATTAGAAAAACATATTTCATATTGAATAGATTATTAATCTCTTTAAACCCATTTTGCTTAAATGCTTGTATTAATAAGTTTACTTGTTTACGACTTAACATATATAAAACTATGTGCAATACTATCCCCGCTAGTATAGCTGCTTTTAGATTTCCTTCGTATCCACCAGTTATCATTGCGCTAATAAGAGCTATATCCATAAGAATAATTGGAATAGCACATATAATAACTCTGTAAATAAAAAATTTACTATACATTAATCTACACCTACAAATTAACTCTGCTCTATTAATCAACACAATCAAAATTTTAACTCTAATATATCACAAATATTATATAAGTTCATATTATATAAGTTCATATAATAAAAAGAGGTATTGTATTTTCATATACAATACCTCTTTTAGTTTATACCTTATGATTTTCTAAGATTTTATAAGGTTTATAGTCATTACCAGGATCAAAGATATGATAAAAACCATCTGTTTCGTACTTAGCAGTTCATAGGTCTCGTTAAATGTATTATTCTCGAATGCTTGTATTATCAGTATTTCTTGCTTGCTGAATTCTAGGTATATATCTAAATGGCATCCAATGGCCACGAGTATTGCTATTTTGAGATATCCTTTATATATATCCGCTGTCATATCGTAGATGAGAGAGATATCAAATAGCATAAGCACAATAATACATATAAGAATTTTATGGATAAAGGATGTATTATACATGATTGTATCCCTATAATGAGCTTACCTTTTATGCTAAGGAGCTCACCTTTACTTCTAAGCTACTCCGTCAAAGAATGTAATGACAGTAATTTCTCGTGGGCAGTTGATACGGATTGGGAACCAGTGACCTGAGCCGTTATTGACGTAGCACACGCTTTGTTCTTCTACGTAGCGACCTTTTGTATATGGTGTGCCTGTTGGTACCAACGGCATGCCCATGAAGACGATTTGACCACCGTGAGTATGACCAGAGAGGGTCAACGGAATTTTACGTTCAATGGCTTCTTCAAAGAATTCAGGATGATGTGCCAATAGAATAACAAAGGCATAGTCGGGAATACCGGATAAAGCCTTATCAATCATAGCTTCACGTTTTTCTTTTTCTCGATCATTGTCATACGCAACACCTGCAATATATACAGGTTGTTTACCGCCCATAATTTGAATATTGCTATTCACAAGAATATTCATCGGTGTATTATGCTTCAGCTCGTCTAGTACCTTATTCACATCGTGATGATATTCATGATTGCCTAAGATGAAATCAACACCGTCAGGAATTTGTTTTGCAAAGGTTGTCAGTCTTTCACAAACCTGTGGCAACCAAGCTAGTTTATCGATTAAATCACCCGTGATAACAACGCGATTAGGCTTTTCTACAAGGGCGAGCTTTAAAATTTCATCAAGATCATCTAAGTCGATGCTTGGTCCTACATGAATATCACTGAGTTGAACAATTTTATAGTCCTTTAATCCAGGAGGTAAGTTCGTATACCCGAAGCTTTCATGCGTGACCTCAATCTCATGTTGCCCTACATAGGCTGCATAGCTAGAACCACCAATTGTTGCCAACGGTACCACTGTTGCCGCGGTTCTAAAGAAGGCGCGACGGCCCGTTCTATTTTCCTCTGGCGTTTTGCTCCAAATTTTATTAACCGCCCAGTATAGAAAACCTAGGACGATAAATACAGGAATAGCCAAGAATAAGCCAAAGAGAAAACCGTAACTTTCAGTACGGAATAGATTCATCAACGGATAATACATTGTTCCGTATAGATCCACTTGATTAAGTATATAGTATCGGATGGCAGCGAACCACGCACCGATAATAATTAGATAACCTACCCAAGCAGGCCATTTCTTTTTAAGCTTCCACAAGTTGAGGAATAGAGCCCAAAATCCTACCAATCCTATTACGAGGATAGCAGAAAAAATGATATTAAATAGAATTCTCATTCATTGCTCCTACAAATTATTTTGCCATCTCCGTCAATTTACCATGAGGACCTGCCCAAGCATAATCGGCGAACTCGTCGCGCTTGATGAGCATCCAATCCTTCGGCAATTGCTTTTGGATATCTCCGATCGTTATATTATCAGCATCTCCTGCATACGTTAAATCGCCGCGGAATGCTTTCATAAACCATTTCCGATGAGAGAAAATGTGTGTTAATTCTTTTACTAATACTGGTTGTAAGGATAGTTCAAAGCCTAGGTCCTTAACTAAGGCTTCAAGACCTTGTTCCCCTTCGTCAAAGGCATATACCATTTCTACCGAAGGAAATTCCCACATGGACCGTAACAATCCGCGATTAGGACGTTTGTGCAATAGATAATAGTCTTCATATTGCAAGATACCTACAAATAGAGGGACCTCTACAACCTTTGTTTTCTTGATGCGCACAGGTAATTTGTCAGTATCCTTATGTTGGTATGCTTCACACATGTTTACAATGGGACATTCTCCACAGCGTGGCGTTTTGGGAATACACACGGCAGACCCAAAGTCCATCAAGGCTTGGTTAAAGTCACCAGGCCGATTGTGAGGCAATGTTTCCTCTACGATAGCGGTTATGGCCTTCTTGCCTTTAGTGCTCAAAATATCGTCAAAGATGCGATACAAACGAGCATAAATGCGCAGTACATTGCCGTCTACAGCTGCCTCACGTTCGTTGTACGCCATGGATAGCACGGCCCCAGCCGTATAGGAACCTACGCCCTTCAAGGACTCCATGGTCTTGCGGTCACGAGGCACGATACCACCATAATTTTCCACGACATCCTTTACACCAAGGCGCAAGTTACGAGCCCGGCTATAATAGCCAAGCCCTTGCCAAGCGTGAACCACCTCATCCTCAGAGGCCTTTGCTAGGGCCTCTAAAGTTGGGAATAAACGCATCCAGTTGTCATAATAGGGCTTCATCGCCTCAATGCGCGTCTGCTGGCTCATCACCTCGGACACCCAAATCTTATAAGGGTCTCCACAATCGCGCCACGGCAATTCCCGTTTATGCACATCATACCACGCCAACAGCTGTGGCACCCACTTAGGGTTCTTTTTATCAGTCATATTACCTCAAAATATTATAAACTTAGGACTCTAGTACCACGTTCATGACTATAGGCATATTACAAGCATATTGCATATATGTTGCAGCCAATAAGGTACAGGTTATCCATTAATATACAGATCAATGCGTGCCAAGTGTTCGCTTTCAAGCACGGTGTCCACAGCGGTCAAATCCATCTTATCTACCGCACTATTATCTCGACCAAATACAATGGGCCCTTTTAACTTCTTTCCTTCTAGCAGCATTGGCAACCATTGGCGATCACCATCCCACATGCGGTCGTAAGGAATTTCGTCTACTGTTAGCCAATGAGGTTCCATTTCGTCTGTTTCCTCTACATTGCCTGTGAAAGCACGCAAAAAGTACACATAACCTACATGGGTTAAGCTTTCATCAAAAGGAAATTGAAAATCAAAAGCAGCCACACATTCTAAATCTTCCGGACGACCATGAAGTCCAGATTCCTCAAATAATTCGCGAATAGCACAGTCTCGGAAGCTTTCACCAGCCTCGAGTTTGCCGCCAAATCCATTATATTTATCAGCCCCGAAACCACGTTTCTTACGACCTAGCAATATGCGATTTTGTTCATCAATGGGAAATACGAGCGTCGTCGGTTTCATAGGGCCTCCTCAATCGTTAAAATAATACCCTATTATTATACCATTATTTCATGTACGAATGGGCTAATTATGGTATGATTAAGAGTATAGATTTTCTTATACGGAAGGAGGCACATGATGAATAAACCACTACGATTTAACATCGCACTAGGGCGTACAAAGCCTGTTAATATTCGCAACGAAGAAGTGCGCTGCCCCTTCTGTGATCGTTCAAAATTAACGGATATCCTAGATACATCAGGTCATATCATATGGCTCATGAACAAATATCCTGTATTAGATAAAACATGGCCGACTGTTATTATTGAAACGGAAACGGACGAAGGCGAATTTTCCACCTTGCCTGCTGATGAAGCAGCCCGTATTCTCCAATTCGGCCTTGATAAATGGCGTGAAACACGAGTTCGGAAAGAGTTCAAATCCGTACTGTTCTTCAAGAACCATGGTTATATGTCCGGTGGTTCCATTCGTCATCCTCACAGCCAAATCATAGGCCTTGAAGATTACGATTACCACGAAGATATTACAGCTCAAAATATGGAAGGCTGGCTCTTGCATGAAGATCAAGATGTGCGCATCACCTTGTCTACGCAGCCTATCATTGGCTTCTTTGAGTACAATATTCGCTTCAAGCCAGATGCACCGGTTCGCTCCGTTGCATTGCGTTTACAACAAGTATTGCGTTATGTATTGCGCAGCATCGCCAATTATAGCCAGTCCTATAACTATTTTATATATAATCTTGAGGATGATTACGACTATATCAAGGTAGTAGCCCGTTATGTCACAACACCACTTTACGTAGGTTACAAAATTCCTCAAACTTGCGATGAGGAACGAGCTGCAAAAATCATTCAAGACATTGCGCCGTACTTCCACGCCTCTAAATAGTTTAATATACAAATTGTATCTAAATAATTTTGATGATATATTTGAAAGGATATTTATGAAAGTATTTGCCATCGGCGACCTCCATCTATCTGGCAATCCTCCCACAAAGCCGATGGATATTTTTGGTCCTCACTGGGATAATCACTGGAGCCGCATCAAAGAAGATTGGGTGGCCCGTGTAACAGATGAAGATATAGTCTTTCTCGTAGGTGATATGAGTTGGGCTCTTCGCCTAGATGAAGCGGCTTGCGACTTACAAGAAATTGCATCCATGCCGGGTAAGAAATATATGATCCGCGGCAATCACGATTACTGGTGGGCCTCCGCTAACAAGATGAGAAACCTTATGGGTGATGCTATCACCTTTTTACAAGGCCATGGTACAGCAGAACTCATTCAAACAGAAGAAGGCCCTCGCATTATTGCCTTTGGTGGAACACGGGCCTACCTCTGCCCTGGAGACTCCCATTTCACACCAGAAACAGACCAATCCATTTACGATAGAGAACTGATGCGTACCGAAGCAGCATTACAAGAAATGAATAAAGCTGTAGAGATACTAAGAGAAGAAATCACTGCTGAAGCAAAGGTTGATATAACAAAGCTTAATAAGGCTGATACAACAGATTCTGATAAGGCCTATCCATCAGCAATAGATATAGACAGCATACCAGTAACAAAAATCTTATTGTTACACTATCCTCCATTTAACGAGTCCAATGCCCCTTCTGGTTTCACGGACCTTATAGAGCAATACAAAGTAGATACTTGTATCTTTGGACATTTACACGATCAAATATCCTTCAAGCGTATTCCAAAGGAATTTGGTTCTACTAAATTAGAGCTAGTATCTGCAGATTACCTAGACTTTAGACTGAAAGAAATTATGTAAGGAGAGACCATGAGTCGCATTCATAAAGAACATTTACAAGCGGGCTATATTTTTGGCGATACTATCAACCAAGAATATATTTACTTGCCCTCTGGTGAGGTAGGTACTGACCATCCATTGGCAGTTCTGGAAACACCGACAAAGCGTGAGGACATTACGTTGGACGAAGCAGTCCACATGATTGACACATTAACACTAAAACGTTGTAGCCATCCTACACTAGGGAAAAAATCATTTTAATAATATAATGGCACTAACAAATTAAGCGGGTAGATATCTACCCGCTTTTTGTATGGACTTATACAGTTTTTAGATGTTCTATAAAAGGGTTATCCCAAGAATCCGCCATGCCCCATACGAATACAGTCTTCTTTAGTAATTTCATCATTTGCTACGAGGCGTGGCAAGATTTCATCAAATGCCGTTGGTTTGCTAAATAATACGCCACCTGGAACGCCAAGAATCGGTGTACCATCAGCACAGTAAGCAATACAAACCATAGAGCCTGGCAATACAGGTAATCCGTATGTCACTACGCGATCTGCATAGCGTTTAATGGCCCCTGGTGTTAAATCATCAGGGTCAACGCTCATGCCGCCGGTACAAAAAATAATGTCAGCACCAGCCGCTTTTACCTTGTCGATGGCCGCCACAATATCGTCTGTATTATCTGTTACGATTTCATGGGCTACTTTATTTACACCAAACTCTGCACAACGTTCCTCAATGATTGGGGTGAAAGCATCTTTAATGCGGCCTTCAAATACTTCGGAACCTGTAGTAACGATGCCCATTGTTTTGCGTACGAATGGTTTTACATTAAGTAAAGGCTTGCCATTAGCAATTTTCTTCGCATCCTCCACTTGTTGTTCCTCTAATAACAATGGAATACAACGCATGCCCGCTAATTTATCGCCTACTTTCACCGGTGTATTATTAAATCTCGTTACAATAGTAAGCTCGCCAATACTATTAATAGCATGTAAGCGATCCACATCAACTTTAAAGAGACCGTCTACGTCCGCAATAGCCTCGATTTTACCTTGCGCCATAGGTCCATCGTGCATATTTTCGCCACCTGCCATATTGTACAAAGCACGTGCCACATCCTCTTCGTGCAAGAATCCTTCATCCTCAGATTCCATCACAAAGATATGCTCTTTACCAAGGTCTAATAATTTTGGAATGTCCTCTTCCGTAATCACATGGCCACGGCGGAACGGCGTATCTTTCACCTCACCGATAACAATGCGTACTAAATCATGTATTAATGCATGCCCCACGGCATCTTGTGTTCTAATGGATTTCATAATATCTCCCTTTATAATCAAGAATTCTATGTAATGTATTATACTCAAAATTTTCTTCAAACTTTAAATGCTGAACTCTATACAATGTAAATTCTAACAATTCTATGTATCTTACCAAATAATCATATAAAAATAGATGTATTTATGCTGTAACTCAAGTCACCTTATTCGGTAAGATCAGATTGCACCGAGTATACGTGCAAGTAGGACACCAATCCAGCAAAGGATTAAGCCCCCTACAACTTGTACAAAGCCATAGAAAAAAGCCTGTACATAAGACTCCGTCATCATGAGTTGTAACATTTCAAAGGCAAAGGTTGAAAATGTTGTAAATGCACCGAGACCACCAACAACGAGGAAAAATCTCGCCAACTGCGATAAATCTGGCTTTTGCATATATAGACCTAGTACAAGGCCAATAATGAGGCAACCAATGAGGTTTACTACAACCGTTCCATATGGAAAGGAACTCACCTTTGTCATAACCCATTCGCCAAGAGCCATGCGACACAACGCACCAACTGCGCCACCAATGGCAACTGCAATGTATTTTTCCATATTGCCTCCTATACTTACAGTAGTATCCTACGATTTCACAATCCGTGTAATTATCTGAAATAACCGATAAATATCTAGTTTTCTATATTAGTCAACGACCAACAGTCTCAGTATACTATATTTAGAGAGCAGGGAAAAGAAAGGAATCCCTATGAAACCTGCAACAACACCGTTAACTGAGCTGCGAATAAATACCTACGAAGACCCATTTTTACAACATCAATATGTGTGTTTAGGTCATAAAATTGCCAACATACGCATATCTCTAAATATGTCCCAACACGAGCTTGCACGCCACGTTGGGATTAGTCGCAGTTATCTGAGCAAGCTAGAGTGTGGCACAGGCATATCCGGCATGTCTTTAGAAATTTTATTTAAAATCGCTGAAGCATTCCAAATTGATGTAGCTCAGCTTGTAAGGTTGCGTATCATAGATTATAAAAGTTGCAATGCTCATCTTACGTCACACTATAAACGATTAGAATTTCTAAGTCATACGAGGAACAGCACGCTAACTAAAGTTAAGCCAAAGCTAAGTTAAGCTAATCAAATACAGTGTTAACGCTCGTACAGAAAAAGCCCCGCCAACGGCGGAGCCTTTCATAAAGCATGCCAACAATTGGCATTATACTTCATTAAGTTTTTTGTGTTGCACTTCAGCATTTGCTTTTTTGAAGATAAATGCATTATTAATATGCTGACGCATAGCAGTTTCTGCGGCCACTTCATCATGACGCTCAATAGCATCTACGATATGATCATGTTCATCGTCGCAATCATGGGTACGCACTGCATTAAAAGAGCTAATGTACATATCGCGGTTAACGCGTTCACGGAAGCTCGCTAAGTATTCTACAACGCGTTCATTACCAGAATAATGAGCAATCATAGTATGGAAACGACTGTTTACTTCAACGCGTTCTGTAGCCTCTTCAATTTCATGCATTTCTTTGCAAATTTCACGCAACTCTTTAATTTGTTCATCTGTCGCATGACGGGCACAAAGTCTCGCACCAAGGCCTTCCATTACTTCACGCACTTGATACAATGCAATGATTTCCTCAGGAGTATCCGCCTTTACAGTAACACCCTTCCAAGGAACGATAACTACAAGGTTATCTTTAGCCAATTTACGGAATGCTTCTCGCACAGGTGTAGCGCTCACTTGTAATTGCTCTGCAATTTTTACTTCATTAAGCTTTTCTTGTGGCATCAATTCGCCTGTTAAGATAGCTGTTTTTAATGTTAAATAAACTTGTTCACTAAGCGGTAATCTTTCAATGGAGTCCACAGCGGACAATTTGTATTTATCTTTAGAATCTTGTCGTCCCATTAATATCCCCTAATCTTATATCCCCTAATCTTATATCCCGTCAAATCATTCGTACTTTCAAAGAACGGCTAAAATGAGTATAATATATTGTACGATATATTTTGTATTTTGAATAAATATGTTATATGTGATTTAGTACATATAGTATAATTATAGAGCTCACATCTAAGACTGTCAATTTAACGATAGATAATAGCTATATCTCATTTTTGAAAGTAAGGAAGTTGTACCATGAGCCGTTGTTTAGTTATCATAAATCCTGTATCAGGTGGCGGTGCGGCACGTCGCTATGCCCTCGATTTACAATGGAAATTGAGCACCTTGTTTGAAACGATTGAGGTCAAATTCACTACTGGTGAAGGCGATGCTACACGTTTCGCAAAAGATGCTTGCGAACGCGGATTCGATGCTGTATTCTGCATGGGCGGTGACGGCACCGTAAATGAAACCGTTAACGGTATTGCCCAAGGTGGCTTTAAATCTACCTTTGGTTTCATTCCTGTTGGTACTGTAAACGATATGTCTCGTGCCCTTGGTATTCATCAGAATCCAACACAGGCGATCAAACGTATTGATATCAATCAAACACGTACCATTGATATCGGTCGTTGTAACAACAAATATTTCTGCAATAATATCGCAGCCGGTGTTATTCCAAAGGTAATCGAAGAGGTTACCCCAAAGGAAAAGAGCATCTTAGGCCCTCTAGCCTACTTCTTACGCGCAGGGCAAGCCTTATTTACAACAAAGGACTATACATATCGCATCAAAACAGAGAATGACGATTTTATCTGTAAATCCCCACTCGTTCTTGCATTGCTCACCAATGTAGTATCTAGCTTTGAACGCTTCATGCCGGAAGCATCTGTAGATGATGGTTATATGCGCATCATAATATTCAAGGAATACTTCATCCTCGATATACTCAGCGTATTGCCACTTATCATTAGTGGTGCCATCTACAACTCCCGTTATACAACAACACTAACCGTGAAAAAGGCTCATATTGAGTTATTATCTAATATCGGTGATTTACCTACTAATATGGATGGCGACCAAGGCCCATCCATGCCAGTAGATATCGAAGTATTGCCACGGGTTCTAAAAGTATTTGCCCCAGCAAAACACAAAAAGAAAAAGGCTTTGAATTTGCCTATACTACCACATATTTAATAAATTGTAGAGAAATCTACAGGACAAAACTATATAACAATCTATAACATAAAAGCTCTCTATTCAAGAATAGAGAGCTTTTTTATGTTCATTACCTTATAGGAAATACCTACCTAGTCCCTGCATATTTCTCATGCATAGCACTAAGTTAAGCATATACTTACAAGGCTAGTCTATGCTGATAGCATCATGCAAACGGAAGCTATAGATATAACATGCTTTCACAGGCATCCCTGTCAATCGCTGCAAGGCCTCTTTATAGAGATCCATTTGTATTTTATAACGCTTGATGAGGTCTTCCCCAGATTTGACGCGGTCCGTCTTGTAATCTACAAGAACCCACTCACCATCTTCTTCAAAGGCAGTATCGATAATACCTTGGAGGAATAGATTTTCGCCGTCCTCTAAGGTATCATATACGCGTTTCCCTTCAAAAAGCATACTAAACGGCATTTCACGTTCTATGCGCTTCGCATTGATAAGACGCTTCCCAAGGTCAGAACTAAAGAATTTATATAGACTTGTATCGCTTAATAGATTTCGTTCTTCCTCTGTGAAAGTCCCTTTCGTTACGAGTGCATCAAGCTCTTTCGTTAAAGAAGCTTGAGTATACTGCGCAAGAGGAAGCCATTGCATGGCCTCATGCATCAAGGTACCCCATTGAGCCCCTGTCAACACATCCTCTTCGGACTGTAGTGCTTGCGGCTTACGACCAAATACAGAATTCGCTAAATCATCAGCAGGAACTGTAATAGTTGGTACAGATTCATTACTTGTAGCGTCGCTATCAGCATTATTTGTAGCGTCGCTATCAGCATTGCAAACATCTAACTTAATAGCTTGACCTAAGATTACATCTGAAACGGCTCGTTTAACCCCTGTATCTACCATTACAATCGGTTCGTTTAAGGTATCAATAGTACCTGCTTCAAGTTCTCGTTCTTCGAATCGTCGTTTCAATTCACTGACGGAAATCTTAGCCGTGCGCCGCGTAGCGTCACTGTACGGATAGGTATAGTTGAATCGGTCTTCGATTTCCTGTGGCAATTCTACAGCATTAACTGCTTTCAACTCGCGCACCTTATTGATGGTAGTTTCATCGATATCTGCTTTATAATCGAGGTCACCGTAGAGAGAGCCATCGTGGACTTCGACCTTGATGCGACATTTTTTATCTGGTAAGTCAAAATAGGTCGGTCCTTCGTACTCAATGGCTACGCGCAATGGGTTACCGCCGTCCAAATGACGGGTAAAGCCCATAATGAGCCACTCTAAATACGTATTAGCTTGAGTAATAATATCCGTAGGTAGTTGTCGACCCTCTACAGAGGCAGAATTCTTAATGAGTTCACCTAATGTATTCAACCCTCCACTAGACTTTTTAAAGCCTTTTACAAAGCCCGTTAGGAACAATTTATCTCGAGCTCGTGTTAAGGCTACATAGAGAATACGCTGTTCCTCTGCTTTGAGGGCTGCTTCTTTTACGTCTTTCACGTAGAACCACGGCATAGTTGGGAAGGATACCCGAATATCTGGGAAGTACCCTTTAAGACCAAGTCCTGCGTTTTTATCGATGAGGAGTTCTGAACGAAGATCCATCATATTGAACCGTTTTTGAACGCCAGATAAGAATACCACAGGGAACTCAAGGCCCTTACTCTTATGGATGGTCATAAGGCGCACCACATTGTCCGCTTCGCTCACCACATTGGCAAGAGGCATATCTTGGTTGCTATCGCGCAAGCTTTCCACAAAGCGCAAGAATCTAAAGAGACCACGGAAGCCAGAGGCCTCATAGCCCTTAGCTCGGTCGTATAAGGCGAGCACGTTCGCGCGGCGCACAAGACCATTCGGCATGGCCCCTACATAGTTTACATAATCTTGGGATTCGTAAATATCCCATAGCAAATCTGTTACACCGTGACGGCGCGACAAGGTGCGCCACCGCTCCATATGGTCAATAAAAGCTAATAAACGCTCATCTTGAGCCTCTTTAGCATAGGCGGGCATGAGAGACCACAGAGAACCCTCTCCAGATAGGCGCAGTGCGCCTAGTTCGTTTGCATCAAGACCTACGAGACCAGAGTGTAACACCGCTGCCATTGGCAAGTCTTGTTCAGGATTGTCTATGATAGATAGCAACGCTAATAAAAGTTGAATTTCTTGTGCTTCAAAGTAGCCATCTCGCTCGTTTACCACCGCAGGGATACCTGCTTGGCGCATGGCCTCTACAGCACGAGTACCCCAACCAGCTAAGGATCTGCGCAGAATAGCAAAGTCACGCCACTCGATTTGACGGAACGTACCATCTGGATTTTGCACCTTTTTCTTGGCAGTATGGATTTCCTTAATCTTTTGGATGATGAAATCTAGCTCACGCTCGTTGTTTTCAGGGTCATCACCTTCATCTTCGTCGCTTTCACTAGCACTGAGGGTATCCTTACTCACATCAAGGAGCTGCAATTCCACATCTCCTCCAACCCAATCCTCCGGTGCATCCTCAACGATACGGCCAGGAATAAGGGATTCTGCCTCAGTATAATTGAGCTCCGCCGCCTCTTCCGTCATGATTTGATAGAACAAGAAGTTCGTAGCGGCTAAAATATTTTCGTGAGATCGGAAATTCTTTGCTAGGTCGATACGGCGTTCTACCGCATCAGTGTCGCCGTAGGTATTATATTTCTCCATAAACAGAGAACTGTCAGCCATACGGAAGCTATAAATCGCTTGCTTCACGTCCCCTACGTAGAACCGGTTATCGACGCGAGAAATCAAGTTAATAATCGTCTCTTGCACGCCGTTCGTATCTTGGTATTCGTCGACCATGATTTCTTTGAAAGTATCTTGCAGTTCCTTTGCTACATCGGACGGCTGAGGGTCATCCTCTGTACCAGGCTCCACGAGAAGGGCCAAGCATAAATGCTCCAAATCACTAAAGTCCATGATTCCTTGCTCTTGTTTCATATCGCGATACGCCTTATGGAACGCAATGGTTAGCTCTACTAAACCTTCGATGATTGGATATTGAGCCTTGAACTGGTCTTGTAAGGTAGCTTCCGGCACTGTGAATACAGCAGCTTGCATCGCTTTAAGGTCATCTTTATTTTGGGAACCTAAAGATTTAAACTCTGCTTGTAAACTAGGGTCAACCTCTTCTCCAAGTTTATTAAAGCGGTCTTTTATAAAGGTATCCGTATGTTTACAAGCTTCCCCCATATCGTCCCAAGTTTGAGCATTTGAAAGCATGCTTAGTGCGGCTAGTTGGTTATCATAAATATTTTGCCATTTATGAGGCCCCACTGGATCGAGCAAGATTTGCTCCATCCGCTCTAAGCGCTCGCGAATACGGTCAATAACAGCTACATGTTGATCCCACATATATTGGCCCCATAGGGTCTCACTAGGATTTACAGTCATAGCCTCTTTATAAGGCTCTAAGGCTTTTCGTAGCCACCCATCAGGATTAGCAAGGGACATGGCGTAGTTATATAGAGACATAATCTTCGCCGTTAAGCCTGCATCTGATTTATCATCACTAAAGAAGTCCGCCAATTCGTAGATATTATAAAGGCCTTCCTCATAGGATTTAGTTAATAAATCGGCTAATACCTCTTGTTGTAAGAGGGCCATTTCTGCTTCGTTACCAATGCGAGCCGTTGGGTTAATATCTAGCTTATAGAAATAGGATCGAATCACCCATTGGCAGAAGGAGTGCAACGTAGAAATATGAGCAGATGGCAAGAGATTGAGCTGTCGTTCAAGACGCTCTTGCATAGCTGCATCGTCAGTAGACTCCATAGCTTTTGCCAAGGCAAGTCCAATGCGGGCACTCATCTCTTGAGCAGCCGCTTTTGTAAAGGTTACAACCATGAGCTCTTGTACGGATAAAGGATTATCCATATCTTTAAGACGCGTAATAATACGCTCTACGAGAACTGCCGTTTTACCTGAGCCGGCCGCAGCTGCCACAAGCAAGGTTTGATTGTCTAAGGACGAGTCCTTAGGAGCTATAATGGCAGACTCTTGCTCTGGCGTCCATTTAACACCCATGGTTTTCACCTCCTTCGTTACTATTATTTCTATCGCTACTGTTGTTTCCGTCGCTACTGTTATTTCCGTCGTTTAGAGCCTCTTTCATCCGTTCTAACGCATCAACTTCGGACAGTTTAGACAAATAATTATATCGATTTCGACTAGAGTCAAAACGGCATACAGTATTGTAATCACAGTATGTACAAGGTCTATTCTTATTTAACTGATAAGGTTGAATTGGGAATTGACCGTCCCCAATATGGCGGCCGATGTCAGCCATTACATGATTGGTGTAGCGGCACATCACATCAAATTCACCTGGATTCTTAACCTTGCGCAAATCATTTCTAGAAATGGTTTGATCTTTCGTCGTTGCAATTGGCACATATGGGCCTTGTTTAAGACCATAGGATAAGAACTTATTATCGATATGGGTCAACAACTCAACATCGTCTGAGAAGTACCCACTATTTTTCCACGCATCGCTTTTCTTTGCCAAAGATACTGCATCTTCATAAGATATAGGTGCATCGGCAGGAATTTTAGGATTTTTCACATAGGAATACACCACAGCCGCAGGAGCTATAGATTCGCCTTGCGTTTTACCATAAGCGGATTCTAAGGCCAATAGATAGGTCATAAGCTGCAATTTAAGGCCATAGTATACATCTTGGGCCGTCACATGGGCGCCGCCCGATTTGTAGTCAATAACCATACCATAAGTTTGACCATCTCGGGTATATTCATCGATGCGGTCGATTTGACCGATGAGACGTAAATAACGGTCTTCTCCAAGAGGCACGCGAATCGGATCCCAGCCACCTTGACGTCCAAAATCTTGCTCCAAGTATTTCGTATCAAAATCACTGCGCTTCGACCACTCCACAAGGCGATCTACCGTCACATGTAATGTTCGTTGTACACGCTGCTCGATTGCCTTTTGGTAGGCATCACTCGTGTCCTCACCGCCCTGATTTTCTTGTAAAATCTCATCGGCTACAGAACGACATAAATTTTGTTGCTCCTCTTCATTGAGATCACGCCATTGTTTATTGTTATCTAATAGATAATTACCTAAACGCTCTAAGTTAGCGTGAAGGAATGTACCAATTTCAGGAGCACCAAAGGAGCGTACACGACGCGGTTCCAGTTTCAAACCATATTGAGCATAGAACTTGAACGGACATTGCTGATATCGCTCTAGACGTGTCACAGAACCAGACATATAGCCTTTAGATAGGAACAATCCATTCACTAAATCCTTTGTAATGACAGGTACATCATTATTATCTCGAATACCACGAGACACCTCACCTAAACGAGGACGGTAGGTGTCGCTTTCACGAGCCCAGTTATAGAGGCCCCACCACAATGGATTGACCTCATGCCCACTAAAGAGGGCGCCCCAGCGCTCAGACAATAGGGACAAACTCTGTAAAGGTCTCCATACATAATCCGACTCAGTATCAGGTGTAATGGAGAGTGGAATATCTACCGCCTTATATACATAACCAAGGGATTCTAGTCTTTTCACCACGAGGGATGGCTCAAGACCGGTTCCATCTTCGCCAGAACTTGCATAGGACAGCGTCAAAGAATCGGATGCCCGCGTCATAGCTAGATATAATAGGAAATTCTCGTTGAAAGCCTTCGGCAAAGCACCTTCAGCAAGGGTAATACCTGCATCGGCTAACGCTTGGCGTTCCTTATCCTTAATAAGGCCTTCATCACCCATGCTTTGTGGGAATACGCCTTGGTTGAGGCCCATTACGAACACCTTAGGCCACCACTGGCTGTAACCACGTTCGATGGTGGTGATTACCACATGGTCTAAGGACGGAGGAATCATAGAATAATTTACATCACTCAAGCCTTCTTCGAGGAGCAACATCATCTCATCCAGTGTCAACACTTCATCCTTCATGACCATAGAGATTTCATCTATGAAAGAAATAACCGCATTGTACATCTGTTCATGGCTGGCTTTCGACTCTTGATCACCTATAGCTTCTGCATCCTTCGCCCATTCATAAAGGCGCTGTGGCACTTGTAAAGTTTCTAAGAGACCATAGAGCTGTTCGCCCCATTCAGCCCCTGTATGACCTTCACTATGAGCGGCAAAGTCAAACCACGGGGATAATATATCCATAATGGTTTGTCTTGCTTGATTAACACGTGCTCTACGCGGTGCATCTGAGTGACTTTCTTCATCTTGCCCCTCATGAAAGCCTCGTAAATAGGGCCAGCTTTCACGTTCCCATTTATAATGGTCGATACCAAACTCGAGTACATAGTTTTCTAATTCATCTACAGCCTCACGGGAAAGAGGCATCAAGTCTGTTTTAAGCAATAAGAACATGCTGTCTCGGCTGTAGTTATGACGCACGATATCAAAGAGGGCTGTCAACAACTCGCCTAATGGATGATTTTTCATAGGCCGCTGACGGTCGATAAAATGTGGAATACCATAACGACCGAAGACCTTTTCTAAGGTATCTCCGTACGTTTCCGACTCGCGAAGCATGATACACACATCGCGGTAACGTGCCTCTGGAGAGGACTCTACGTAGGCTAAAATACGGCGAGCCACCGCATCAGCTTCTCGTTCTCTATTATAACCACGAATGAGTGGAACAGTAGTATCAGTAGAATTTTGCTTGCTAGGGCTAGTAAAGTAATTAGATTCTAATTCTTGTACGATTTGAGGGCCCCGTTTGCCGTCAAAACCCACCCAATTAATACTAGAACCATAACGAGCCACTAAAGTGTCATAAATTTCTAAAGGACGGCTAAAGAGATGTTCCCCTCGACGTGCAATATGTAAAGCCTTTGGAGCCATTGGTAAGTCGATGGTAATAACTGCTTCCTTCGCCAAATCAAACAAGGTATAGATCAACTCGTAGTGAGTAGGCGTAAACCAATGAAAGCCATCGATAAAGACATGGCTGTTTTCCATCAGAGGAGATTGGGGCAAAACCTCAACGATTTCCATAATTGGATCGATATCGCGCTCCCCATGACGACTGATTTCCTCCTCATAGGCAGCCATACATATGGCAAGTTCGCGCAATTTCTTTTGTAATACTTTATTTTTAACAGACTCCGCCCCACGTTCTAGGTCGGTAGGACCTACGCGGAATGCGCGAAACTCCGAAAAGAGCTGTTGCAATACAGAGGAAAACTCAGGACGTTTTGTAGCCTGTTCTAAGAGGCCTAATTCTTTTTGTTTTCGTTTCATAACAAGGCGCAACAACATAGACCGGCCAAAGCTAGATAAACTTGATTGACCGGCCCCTTTGGAGCCTATGGATTGATATACTTGGTAACCCAAACGACCAAAACCTACGACGCGAACCGTAGTAAAACCTTTTTCAGGCATAAATTCTGCCAGTTCCCGCTCTACCCTATAGGTAGCTGGTTCAGGAACGAGTAAGATTATAGGTTCCCCTGGACAATCTGTCATGACTTGACGTATCCGTTCATATACAGCACGTGTCTTGCCTGATCCTGCTCGTCCATAATAGACGCTAATATTCATGAGACCTCCCTAGTGAAACTTTCACCATCTCAATTTATATAATTTATATAATTCACAAATTTCATCTTATTTATATATTTCTTGTTCTTAGGTATAGCCTAAAACTATTTTTTTCGATATAATAATGTCATTATACATAAATACTATTATATAGTAATATGATAGTCTGTGCTTAATTCTGGGGTTAATTTAAGCTAATTGTACAAAATTTGACTCATTTGATTATATTTGTTTATAATTAAGAAAAAAATTTATATTTTATTTACAATTAACAGAATTTCATATATAATACATGTTAGTATTTGTGTTATTTGTAAAAATCATGTATTTAGGAGTGAATTATTATGAACAAAAAACATTTAGCAGCTGCTTTCGCAGTATTCGCAGCTACAACTATGTCCTTCTCCGCTTTCGCTGCATCCATCGATGCTAATGCACGCGCTTACGAACGCGCTGCAGCAGAGCAATATACTTACGCAGCACCTCAAGCGGCTACACCAGCTTACCAATCTGGCTACGTAACAAGTGCACCACGCCCTGGTTACAAACCATTACCAGCGGTACCTTACACAGCAGGTGACATGGCTCAACAAATGCCTGTATCTAAAGAATTAGGCGATCCAATCTTCGTAGCACCTGAAACAACAGCTGTAGGTCTTCAAATCATGGACCCTATCGCTACTAACAGCCAACCTGTATACCAAGAAACTGTAACTTCCGTAACAGCTAATGGTAACGGCAGTGCATATGTTTCCCGTTATAAAACTAACCAATTAAATGCATTCGACTTGTTGTTGAACGGCAAATCTTACACTTACGACTTGCCTGCATACACTAACGGCTACCAAGTGAAAACTGCTAGCTCCTACAACCGTGCTGGCGACGGCGTTGCAAATGTATTCTCTACAAACGTAATCACTGAAGCAGTTGTAAACAACAACTCCTTGCGTATCACTGTTAACATGACTCAACCAACAGCTGTAGCAGCTGCTAAATTGCGTTCCATGCAACAAACTGGTCAAGTAGCAGGCGGTGAAGTAGCTGCATTGTTCGCTTACAATGAAAGCTATGATGGTGTAAAACAAGCTGCTCATTACGACGTATTCAACAACGGCAACCGTTACATCGTTGTTAAATCCGGCGCTGTAACAGTTCCAAATGGTGCACAACACCCTTACGCAACTGCATTGTTCGCAGTAACTGACGACACTGTAGCAGCTGTAACAGTATCTGGCAACACTGCTGATACTTACGATTTAGTTAAAGGTACTGCATACGCAATTGCACAATCCGCTCGCGTATCTAACGCACGTACTCGCTAATTCTAACTATAATTCGTTACGAATTAACTATAATGGTGAAAGCTACAAGCCTTCACACCTAAAGACTATATAAATCACCAAAGCCCCGAATGAGATATCTCATTCGGGGCTTTTTTATGCATCTTACCAATTGAATTCTTAGATTTATTTTTTTACGATAATCTTGTAAATATTTCTAACGCTTTATAAGCCATCAAACGATAGCCTCTTGCATTAGGATGTACTTCACCGGCAAAGACAATTTGGCCGATTTGATCCGCTTCGTATAATGTTGTATAAAAGTCTATAACCTTCAAATCATGCTCTTTAGCATAGGCTTTCAGTTGTTCATTGACCTCTCGCACCACAATGTCGAGTCCATCCATATCACTATCGATTTGTGTTTCTAAACCAATAATAACCTTCCCCTTTGTGCTCGCTAGTTCAATAGCTTTCACCAAGGTCTTGAACACATATGTGCTATCTCGACCTTGCAAAATATCATTAGTACCACACATTAAGAAGATATGACGCGTTGAATCAGCTACAGCTGTAGGTAGCCATTTTTCAATGTTATAAATCATGCCCTGAACGGAGCAGCCGTCTTCACCATAATTTGTAAAATGTACACCCTCTATAGATGCATCACAAATTTCAACCCAACCTTGTCCATAAGGCACATCATAACCGCGGGTGATGCTATCGCCAAAACAGATAATTTCCATATCTAGACCTCCTGTACTATGCATTAATCATATAACAAAATGACAATTATATACAATATACATACTATGGATTTTTATATGCATTTTTTATAGAATTACATGTTTGACTATGGTATACTAATTCCACATAAGAGAGGTCAAAGATGAGAAAACTATATCCCTTTTTAATACTAGCATTAGCAACATTACAATCAGCTAGTGCGATTTCACAATATGAATTAGAGAACAAGCCTACTCAATACCAAGTTGCTTATAATAGCCCTTCGGAGACTGTGTATATCGACTTAAGTACACTTAGTCTAGCGCAGTCAGGTCCTACATATAGTACGCTTCACGCTCGTACAATTAGTCTCTATAAAAAGCAGAATATTATTGCTGATTATTCAACTAATTATACATACCATCGTGGTAACACATCTAAAGATATTTACCTCATGGATTGGCATGTAGCACCGGCGAAATTCTACCAAGTAAATGGCGCACCTATAGGAACTGCTAACAATCAACGTTCTGTTCTATCTACAGGTGCTCACGTCGCTACAAAGGGTTCTCCTGTAGCTGAAATAGGTCAATTTATTTTACATAATGCATTGGAATTAGAGCGTATTACCTATACATCTAAGAACCCATACGTACCACCTCGTCCATATAAACCATTAAGTACACCGGCTCCAACAGAAGGTAGGCCATTATTTGGAGTTCAGCCACCAGAAGGTATCTATAAACCGCTAAACCAATTAGAATCTCCTTATACATCTAATCAACCACGGTTATTTCCTTCTAAATTAGGTATATATGGACCCGTTCCACCACCACCGCCTCAAGGGCCTCGACCTAGTGATTGGATTCTCGACATTCAAAATCAGGACATGCCCGATCCAAATACACCTATGAGTGATTGGAGACCGCAACCTGATTATCATGCACCGCAAAAACCATAATCAAAAAATATAGTTACTCGTAACGTATAAAAAGAGACTGAACTGTCCCCTATTTTGAACTGCACCCCAAAAATTGTGTCCAATTTTTGGGGTGCAGTTCATTTGGAAGAGCTAATTCAGTCTCTTTTGTTTCATATTTTGTTTGTTTCCATACAATCAGAGGAACCTATTGTATGATGCTTTCACATTATTTAAGACGTACAAAGAACAATGCAATAGCACCGATAACTGGTGCAATGGCAAGGGTCATCAATGCAGATTGATAACTGCCTGTAGCTGTTAACATGCTACCTAATATCATAGGTGCCAACATAACGCCGATCTGATTAAACAAGTTTACAAAGCCTGCAGTTGTGCCGCGTAAATGAGGTGCTGCGGATTGAATTACGAGAGCATTTGTTAAAGCACTATGCATGAAAGCACCAATACCAAGAATTGGACCTGTTATAAAGAGCATATCTGGATTTGTGGTGCTCGCAAAGAGGATCAATGCTGGTGCAAATAAGAACATAACAAGCGCCACCAAATGGTTCTTCTTAATCGGTAAAATATCGGACAAAATACCGATAGTCGGTTTCGCAATAAGCGCCGCTAAACCAAAGGCAGACATTACATGACCTGCATAGATGGCATTAACGCCGAGCTGTTTAACCATGTACAAGTTTGACCATTGCGCCACAGCCCAGGTAGCACCGGTAGCAAAGAAGCCTGCAAAGGCAAGACAACAAATGTTGCGATTCTTCAAAACATGTAACAAGTTTTCCTTTAAAGAAGTCTTTTCCCCTATATGAGCAGATGTAGCAGTCACCTCTGCTTCTCGTTGAGCTAAAATCTCAGCACTTGGCTTACGAACCGTAAAGTAGCTAAGAATGAAAACAAGGATTGGTAATACTGCTGTTAAAAGAAATGCATTTTGCCAACCATAATTAGTTGCCACATATGGTGCATAAAGGTTTACAGTAGTCAATCCAAGGGATGTACAGGACATGAAGATACCCACGGCCGCACCACGTTGATTAGGCCCAAAGTAATCCCCAATAGCACTTAAACAAGATGCTTGTACCGGACCAGATACAATACCTAATAAGAATCGTAATACCCATCCATAGGTGTAATTATCTATAGTACTCATCAATGCCGTAATAACTGCCATGGCAAGTAAGCTTACCAAAATGGTGTAACGATAACCAATTCGATCCGCTAAGATACCACCTGGTAGAACCATGATGGCATAGCCCATATAAAAGGCGGATAAATAAGCCGTACCCATTTGAGGCGTAAAACTCAAGGCCTCATTAACGATAGGCATCAAGGATGCCCAAGATAAACGCATAACAAAACTAATCAAAAATGTTAGCCACACGCTGACAAGAATTAAAATCTGAGTTCGTGAGAAACTAAGTCGATTCATACGAGCTCCTTTCTACAGAATAAAAACATATAAAGTAATCATACTATAAATAGAAAGAGTTTTTCAAACTAAAAAAGAACCCGTTACCAAAACGATAAAGGGTTCTCGATAGTACTACACAAGGAACGGGCTCCAATTGCCTTACCAAGTATATCAATAAATAAAAAGAAACGAGCAACAGAAGAATAAATTCTCTTGTGGCTCTATTTCGCATTGGTTGCTTTCTCCGTCTTCTTTGGTCCGGTTAAATCCTTTTTAGTTTTGTTTAAGTCGTTTGTACGAAGAATAATCCACCGGATAGATCTCGATTTATAAAAATATATCCGATGTTCTCAGTTAGATAAAAAATTTCATTTACTTCTTCAGGTAGATCCATTCCTAAGATTTGACCTATGAAAATATATTTTTCTAGAAAATCATCACTCTCTTGTTGTAAATATTCAGGTTGTCCTCCTAGAAAACTCATTTCATCTAAATTCTCAATAGGGTTAATTGGATAAAACTTATCTAGGTTAAACTTGAACTGATTTTTATCTCCGACGATAACTCTCGTGTATCCTTGAATAGCATCGTCAATTTCAGTAATGTAGTCAAGAAAATAATCTTCTTTATCATAATAAGAAAAAACGTAAATTACTTTATCTTTATATTCCATATCCTGAAAATCTGTTTTAAATTGAGGTGCAATAGTTAATAGATTTTCAATTGGTATAAAAGCAACCAATGCTAACTCATGACCATCTGGCGCTATCACTTTATTTGAATAGTCTAAATCTAGCCCAACTAATATATTATTTATATTAGGTTTACTATCTAAAAAGTTAAAATTAACGTATCCATTTTTTTCCATTTAAATTCTCCTAAAAATTTAAGGGCATTTCTCACCTACTTTTTTCAATTTTCTAAGAAATTTCTTGGCTTCTTTTCTTAATCCTCCTCCAGAAGTTTTGGGGTTGTAACGATAATCCGCTAAATCTTATTAATTAATTGATATTTATCAATATTTTTAATTCGTCTGGTAGTTTGGCACCATTTCTATATGCCTTTTTAGCCCAAAATATGGCTTTTTCTTTATCGCCTTGTGTGAAAAATAAATCGGCTAAATTAGATTGGGCAATTGGATGTCCATTTTTTGCCGCTATCTCTAGCCATTTAAATTCCGAATCTTGATCTAAAGATACAAACATATGGTATTGATATAATTTGAATGCTGAGTTTTTATCTCCATTAGTGGCGTTCTTTTCGAGAATTTGAATTTCTTCATCTGAAATCCAATAAGTACTACCTGTTGATATAAAGTTAGTCATTTTAAATTTCTTTCCGGATGTTGTTTACATGATAGTAAAGGGGTGTACCTGTGCGTACCGCACATGCCCTACGTCAGGATCGGAAGTTTCATGCGGGCTACAACTTGCTATTCCCCCAACAATGTTTCTTTAAATAAGCTATCAAGTGATTCATATAACATTTCCATTTCCGATGAATCATGGTAATAAATAAAAATATGTCCCTGTTGATCCATTAAAATAGGATTACCTGAACCATCATCTGATATTGCATAAAGTTTATTCATTGGTTGTTCATGTAATTCTAAAAGTTTTTGAAATCCCTGAGTTAATTCGATAACTGTTTCTTTTCCAATTAATGTTGAATTATTGAAAGCATGGATATCCAAACCAGCGCTTGCGCCGCCGAATTTTTTAATAAATTCAATGTAATCATCGTGAAATTTTATTCCTAAAATATTTTCAGCATGTTTAATTTCCTCACTACTAGCGGGTATCCCTTTAAGCTCAGGGTAATCTTGAAAATATTTAATAAGTAAATTCATTGTTTCGTAGCTAATCATTTAATACCTCTTCTAGATAATTCTTTTAAAGCTTGGTCGTACCAGAACTCGCGCTTCCATTGATTAAATTCATCTCTATTGTCAATGCCGCATTTATTTCCTGTTTCACGATTGCAATACTGGTTTTGCAAGCGGAAGGGCTAGTATGCGCTATCCGTTACCTTGATTTCCTCATTCAGACGACCCTAGCCAGTGTAGTTGCCGAACAATAAGAGGTTGCCGAGGTCGTCGTAGTAGTAACTTGTGCCGTTGTAGGTTTTCAGGCGGTTATCTTGAACGGTAGGGATAACGAGTTATTTAATCAAATTTATTTTCAAATCGCATAAAAAAACATCCTTTATACATATTCAATAAAAGAATATTATCATTATTTTCAATAATACATATTTTTTCATATAGAAAATTTGGAAAATCAGCCAATACATCTGTAACAGCACTATCTATTGCTTCATACTCATCATCTGTCAGTGGCGAATCAATATATACATAAAGAGTAAATAATTCTTCAGTCATATCAAATGCAATAAGTCTGACTTTGTTACAAATTGCTCCAAGAAAAGCCATTTGCATACTTAAAATAATTTCTTGTTTTCTCATAATTAATTTCTCAAATAAAATATGGAATTTATGTTATATCAGGCAATGCGGGAACAATATGGACTCCTTTTTTGGATGAATGAATTATTCCCCATTCAGTCGGAGTCTCATCTCCTGTATCCTTATCAACACAACTTCCAATAAATCCTGAGGATTTGCAGACGGAAGGGCTGGTATACGCTATCCGTTACCTTGCTTTCCTCTTTCAGACGCCCCCAGGCGGTGTATTCCCCGTACCACAACAGATTGCCGTCCTTATCGGTCATTTCTCTCGGGATGCCGATTTTGTTGCAGTGGAAGTAGTGGGTTTGCTGGCGGCTTTCACCGTCTTCGGTTGTCCAATCGCGGACTTGGGCCAAGAGGGCGTAGCCGTCGGAATCGGTGTAGATATAGGTATATCTGCCGTCCCAAACGAATCCGGTTTCCTCTTCGAGGTCGTCTGAAAAACAAAAACCGCGTGCGTGCCACATACACCCTACGTCAGGATTGAAAGTTTTGTGCGAGCTACGGCTTGTTACAAAGACTAATTATTGCATAATTTGTTGTTTTAATTTTTGGTCAAAAGAATTTTCCAGGAAGATCAAATCATGCTTGCTAAACAATCCATTATCATTTTCTAATACTTTTTTATCAAACAATAAAATATTCTGTATTAAAGGATCATTTAGTGGTAATTCATTCTTATTTATAATAAAAATAGCGGTTAATGCTTTAAAACGAAAAGCCTCTGGATAAAGTGCTAAATATTTTAAAACTTCTTTGCTACCGGAATGGAAGGCCATAATGATTGGAATATGATCTTGTTGCAAATGCTTTAATACATCTGGATAGATGTTTTTTGCATCATTCTCAGATTCAGGTAATTTAATGGTATCTCCATAAGGAAATGAGGTAATAGGGGGAGCTTTAAAAAAATGCGCCTGCGAGATAGATGGTTGTACAAATACTAAGTCATATGGATTTGACGATTTATCATAAGGAGGAACATTTTGGGAGAAAAAATTTCCCATTTCAGAATTGTATGCATATAGGTGAAGTATGACCCCCTCGAAAGTACGAGAATTGCTAAAGGATATTTCACCATAAACATATTTTCCTTTTTTAAATTTAATCCTATCTTTTAGAAAATTAGCATCAGGAATATTCAAATTATTTTTTAAATATTCAATAAGCCCTTGAATAAATTCTTTACTTTTCATAATTATCATCCTTAAAATCAATCTTTGAATACTAAAGTCATAAAGCTAGCAACGCCTTTGGCTGAACCCACATCCGTTTGCTTATCCTTATTTTTTGTTGAAACCATATATGCAGTCCAGTTTCACGGTCGGCATACTGGTTTTGAAGACGAAAGCAGATTTGCGGTTGAGGCGTACGTCAAGAAACTATTTAAATTCTTCCAATAATTTTTTTCTTAATTCCGCAAATTCATCCGATAAATTATTTTTGAGTTCAGTATAAATTTCATCATCGATTTTACTTTGAGTGAATAGTGTCTTTTTAATATAAGGGATAACTTTTTTAGAACTAATTGAAATTAAAAATGCAATAATTTCATTGTAAATATAAGATTTTTCATTAAATTGGCTTAGTTTATGTATTAGTAAATTTTCAATTGATTCTGATTTATAATGTTTTCCTTTTAATCCATACAATATCCATGAGATAATTTTGTGATGCTTGCTGTTTAAATTTTTTATAAGATATTCTTTTATATAATTTCTTTTTGGGAAATATGCAGAACTAAATGCAATAGAAATAATTATAGAATATCTATTTATATTCCAAATAGAACTAATATTATTTTCTATAGTGCGAAACTCTTCTTCTCCTAAATTATATTTTTTGAATAGATGTCCTAAAGAAGATATTGCAGATGATTTCACTTTAATACTTTTGTCATTTTGAATAGAGTAAATTAATATAGAGATAATTTCTTTCAATTCCGTAGTGCTAAGTTCTTCTTGTATTTGTCCCAAGATAAAATTTGCAATTTCTCTATGTTTACTATATCGACTTGTTAAGAGGATATTTCTGATTATATCAATAATCTCTTTATACTGAAAAAATTGTAGTCTTTTTGCTGCTTCATATTGAATAATAGTATTAGAATGTAGTAGTTTTTCTAATAAGTCATTGATTGATAGATCTTTACATTCTAAAAAAGCGTCAAAACTTGAAATTCTATCATTTACCATATTATTTTTTCCGTACTTTGAAAATACTCATTTATTTTTTCATAAACTTGATTAGCAACCCCAGTATCTACTTGATTACCATTTGCTGCCATCATTACTGTATCAAGAGCTTTTTTCCCTTTTTCATAAATAATACCTATACCTAAAGTTATAAGCACAGCTTTACCTAACGCAATCAATTCAGGAGCAATAAGGGGTATTGCAAAAACTGCCAAGCCTTTAGGGTCGATCCATCTTTATCGGTCATCTCTCGAGGGATACCGATTTGGTCGCGGTGAAAGTAGTGGGTTTGCTGACGGCTTTCTCTTCGAGGCTGTCTGAGAAGCAGAAGCCGCGTGCGTACCGCGCACACTTACGTCGGGATTGGAGGTTTTATACGGGCTACGGCATGCTTTGAAATCTATTTTTGAACGTAAGAAATTTATCATATGAATTTAGTTGTTCAGCAGAATAATTTTCCATAATCTCAGAATTATCACTATCTACAATAGAAACAAAAAATATGACATTATTTGTTTTTTTCTTATCTATATTTTCTATTGCTTTTTTAAATCCTTCTATAATTGAATCATATACTTCCGCCTGATATTGCTCAAAATTATCTTCTGATATTAATGTATTTGCATCATTAAGAATATTTTGAATCTCATTATTGAATATACTATCTATTTTCTCAGGAACCTCTCCAAGTCCTATTGCAAATTGAGGGTAATACCATTTAATAAAAGGCTGATCTTCTTTTGAGTAGATTACTTTTTCTATTTCGTAGTGAGAAATAGTGTTAGCAGCCCACCCCAGATATGAACAATAGTCATCAATATATAATGTATAGGCAAAAACTTCATTAGAATTATATCTTTCTAATACAAATTTAAATGACTCTGTAACTCCTTTAGATACATTCTGGATTAAATCTTGAATTATATAATTACTTAAAATACTCATTCTATTTTTCCTTTTATAAGTTTTTGTTATCAATCAGTTTCTATGCACATTTACTACGTGATCCGTATTTTCCAAAAACCTTACCACCAATTCTAGTTAATTGCTTACTCATGTATCTATCTGTTTGAGCTTTGTTATACTTATCCAATACTTTTGAATAAATTCTTTAAATTTAATTAACATGGAAGGCCTTTGGCTATGATGTTTACAGCATATCTTTGAGTTATATTTGTTCATATAAAGTTAATTTCTTTTCTGTGCTTTTATATATATCTGTATAGAAATAAATTCTATTATCTTTTATCTCTTTCAGATAAACCAAGTCTTCGATTCCCCCAATATACTCAATTGATAAATCATCTAAATTTAATATTGCAAGCCTAAATCCCACAACGCAAAATCGTCTAATGAAAACTGGAATATATATTTTTCTATTGAAATACAACAACGGCCCTCCAAACCCCTGTTCTTTAATAATAACTTGACCATTAATGGATAGACTTCCAACTAAGGGAGAACCTTGATTTACTTCCATCAAATCAAGGTAACTGACTTCCCATTCGTCAAAAAAATTTTTTTCTTGAAAGCCTAAAGGAGTTTCATTCAAAATTATTAACTTAGACATTTTTATATTTTTTCTTGTCAAAGAATTGAAATCTTCTTCTAATTCTACAAGGAGTTTAGCTACTTCATTATTAAATGGCCAAGAATCAATTACTATCCGAGATAATAAAAATTCTTTTCCTTTTTTTGGTTGAAAAATACTTTCTGAATTTAGATAATTAATCATGTCATATAGTTCATTTTTTATAGAAATCAACTGCTGTTTATTTGTATAACTATATTCATCACAATTATTAATCATTTTATCAATTTCGACTAAAACTATATTGATCTTTTTTATAAATTGCTCCTGATTCATTGTCTTATTGACCTTTCTAAGTCATTAATATATTTTTGTGTTTGTCCACTAGGCAACCCCAAACCATGAGGTGCAGCTTTATCTTCAATAATAGTTGTTTCTGGTTTTACTTTAAATTGAGTAATATTAGTCATGAGGTTCCATTTTGGTTTGACTGCGAGGCTACTTCTGGTAGCAGGGAATGTTTCAAATAAATAGCGATCTTTAGCTTGAGCATTTACTTAAACCAAGAGGATCAACCTAAAAGGCGGCCCGGATGCCTTATTCAACATTGTCATAAATTATGTTTTATTTGTAGAAAATATATTATCTTCTATATGACAGTTTTGAAAAGAGCAGTTAGATATTAAATCATCTTGTATATGCATTGATCTGAATACACAATTAATAAATGTACAATTAGTAAATGTTGTATTACAAACTATTGCCGTAATAAAAGAACAATTAATAAAATTACAATTAGTAAAGGAACTATAGCTTATGAAAGCACCACGAAATGAACAGAAAGAAAATTTGAGACTTTCAATTTTCCTATGGGATATTTCGTATCTGTGAAAATCAATATTATCTATATGGGGTGACTGTCTAGAAATTAAAGCATCTAACTCTTTTGTTTCGATTTTAATTAGAGACTTTGTAATATTTTTAAGTAATTCTTGAATGTCATTTGATATCATTTTTATTACCACCAATCTATAGGGTCTGGTTGTATATCTTTCAAAGGTATTCTTGGACACCCGTTACGTTGGTTTCGATCTTCAGTTTGCCCCAACTATAATAATCCCCAAACCAAACCAGATTGCCGTCCTTATCGGCAATCTCGCGTGGGATGTCGATTTGGTCGCAGTGGAAGTAGTGGGTTTGTTGGCTGCTTTCGCCTTCTTCGGTTGTCCAGTTACGTACCTGCGCCAAAGGTTCGTAGCTGTCGGGATTGGTGTAGAAATAGGTATACCTGCCGTCCCAAACAAATCTGGTTTCTTCTTCGAGGCCGTCTGAAACTTCTTCGTTTTTCAGATGGCCTTTGCCTATCCTTCTGCCCAAGGCATTGTAGCTGTACACCCAAGTTTCTTTCGTACCATCTTTTTTAAAGAATTCCGCTTTAACTAGTTGGTCATGCAGGTCGTAGAAGTAGTTCTGCACTTTTCCGTTGGCTAGTTCCCAGTGGGTCAGGTCATCGAAGTAGCCGTAGTAATAGCTGCTGTCATTGGAAGCTTCTAAGTCGTTTTCCTGATAGCCGGTTATCGTAGGTCAAGTTTTCTTTAAACGTCAGTAGTATCTCAGCATAACGATATTTTGCGCAGAAATGTTATTTTTTAGTGATAACAATACCCTCTAGTCCAACAGATGAATTTATATAATGAAAATTATATATTTCTTTATCTTCTATAAAGGGATTTATACAAGGAAAAAGTTTAATAATTTCATTTGGAATATCTTCTTTTCCCCATTCATATATATCAAAAATAATATTTTGGTCCGAAACGTTGTTAAAATGAAAAAAAATTACTGAATTAAAAAGATATTATTTTCATCAGATGAAAGTAATACGAGTAATTGATCATTTTTCTTATATAAAAAACCAACAATTTCCTTGTCATGTATATTCATTTCTTTTTTGCCCCAATTGCCCAGTTCTACTACCTTCTTAGCCTTCTGCTAATTGGTTTTCTAGCTAACCCTAATGGATCAACCCCTCCCAGCGCATTCATCGAAAACTGATAAAAGTTTGTCCCACCCATCAACCCAATCGGATCCTGATTCACAAACTGACCTGCATCAGGCTCATAGTACCTGAAGAAGTTGTAATGCAGCCCAGTTTCAAGGTCGCAATACTCGTTTTGCAGGCGGAAGGGTTGGTATGCGCTATCCGTTACCTTGGTTTTCTCTTTCAGACGATCTTGCAAGATTGTTAGATTTTTAACTAATCTACGGCTATTTTTCTAGAAACCTTAGCTTATGTATTCGATTAACAAAATAATAAGTAGATTTAGGAATTATTTATTAACTTTTCGAGATATTCAATACTTCTGAATAAATAATGTTCACCTATTTGCTGTATCAAATTTGATGAGCCCCCAAATAATATTTTTTCTAAATACTTTTTAAGAATTTTAAGCTCATCTTTTTCTAAGAGATTTAAAGCATGAGTGATGTTTTCTGCGGTAGGTATATTTATAATAAATTCTTCTATATTTACTGGAATATCATCATTTCTAATGCCATTGCTGATGCTATCAATAATTTTAGGCATTAAATAATTTATTCCTTCTGGTGAAAAAAAGATGAATGGTACTAAATTATGTTCATCAATAATAATTTTCTCTATTGGGGTATATTCGTAATACTTAAATTCATCTTTAAATTCATCTATTTTATAGATGTTTTCTCGATAAAGGTTTTTGAACAATCCTTCTTTAGGATAACCTCTATAAGGAATTTTCAGGAATGGCATATTTGTCTCCATTATGTTAGATAACTTTTACATTTATAGTGATTTCTCCATGCGGCAGCCATTGCTTCTTGATGGCCAGCATCACCTCCACCCCAATATATTTGCTCGCGTATAGAACGAGCGAGTGCTAAATTCAACCAATCCTTTGATCATTTTGATAAAATTTAAGGATCCATTCCTGGTTTACATCCTCCAAGCTTTTGAACAACATCTTTGGCTTTATTGACATTTTCAGAAAGTCTATTAAAAACATCCGGATGGCAATTAGGTTTAGGAGAGTTATAGGTACCTCATGTGGTGGGTGATGTTGAGTTTGACATGGCTACTGCTGCTGAGATAGCAACCCCTACAGCTAATACAGCGGTTGCTACTAGAGCAATTGTGCTTTCTGCAGCGCATCCGACTGGATCATCGAAAGGGGCTACTATAGCACATCCTGCTGCAACTTGCACCATTGCAGCTGAAATATCCATCCACCTTTGAATATTTGGTACAAATGCATAGGGATTTTCTGAGGCGATTATTCCAATCGGATCCTGATTAACAAACCGACCCGCATCAGGCTCGTAATACCTAAAGAAGTTGTAATACAACCTCGTCTCACGGTCGGCATACTGGTTTTGCAGGCGGAAGGGTTGGTATGCCGATTTGGTAGTAGTGGAAGTAATGGGTTTGTTGTCGGCTTTCGCTGTCTGCGGTTGTCCAATTGCGGACCTATGCCAAAGGTTCGTAAGAACTGGAGGTTTTATGTGGGCTACGGTTTGCTATGGCTTACTTGTGATTACCAGCTAGTAATAGGTCTATGCAAATTTACCCAAAATTTTAATAATGATTGTTCAAAAAAACGAAATTCGGACAAATCTTTTTCTACAACTAGACCTAATTCTTTGAAAAGATATTTAGATTTCGTTCTCTCAATAACATCATATTGACTTAATAACTCAGTAAGCCCTTTTTTTGATGATATATCTATTTCATTATAGTATATTGCAAACTCTACTTTCTTATCATTGAAAATTGTAACCTCAGTTAACTTTTCATTATCAAACCTTAGTACAAAATTGTTTATCTCTATAATATTTTTTACCTTCGGGATAACATTATTTGATATGTCATATTTTCTTATAACATCTGATAGAGAACAATTTAATTCAAAATCGCCTATGCTCTTATAAGGAATAAATATTAATTTATCATGATTTAAAGTTTGGTTTTTAAGTTTACTTTTTTGAAAGTCTGAGTACTTTTTACCTTTACTATCATATAAAGCTCTTATACTCTCATCGTAAATTAATATCTGCAGAAACAAATTATCCTTATAGTCAACATATAAAACCAAATTATATTTTGGAAAAATATAAAAATAATTTTCTTCATCCGAAACTTCTATTAGAGGATCCCCCTCTTCTAAAAATTTTTCAAGATTTGAAAAGTTAATAACTTTTCCATTTAAGCAAAATTCATCACAATTCCTCAAGGAAGATACAGTAATCAATTCTGAATCAGATTGTATCTTGTGTATTCTATCAAACTCTAATGAATAATTAGGATTATTTAAAATAACATCATCAAAGTCAGCCTTTTTTTGACCCAATACAATTCCATCCATAGAATTATTCAATATTTTCAACATAATATATATCCTTTCCTGTATTTGTCTATGTCAATTAGCTTCTCAGCCATCAGGAAAAACGACCTCTAGATAGAATGCCATTGCTAATGAGATTGTTAAAGAACAAATGTTTCAGACGACCTCAAGGAAAATAGTGAGGTCGTCTGAAAAATAGAAACCGCATGCGTGCGTACCGCACACACCCTACGACAGGACTGAAGGTTTTCTCCGGGCTACGGCTTGCTGTAATCAATAACAGGAATTGGGTAGTTTTGAATTACATAGACATCATCAACATTACAAGTCTCATATATCCATTTATTCCAGTTATCTATTACCCATTGTCTATCTATTCCAGCAAAGTTATTTGATTCAGCTTCCTTTGGAAGTTTAATTAAAATCAATCCCGCTTTATGACCAGTAGATACAACAAGACCAAATTTTCTATCACTATCTGGAAATTCAACTAATATCAGATCAACATATTTTTCATGTGGATATGAACCTGGAAATCTAAAAACGGTACCATGCGCCAAATTACTATGATAATTTACTAATTTCTGCATCATTTAATCCTTATATCGTGTTCACTACTAGAATCTTGTTTACCTTTTTCATTTAAACACATATCAACTTCACCCATGTGTTTACCCTTCTTATTTAGTTTTTCAAACCTACCATGTTGTGTATCTAAAGAATAAAAGTTTGTACCATCAGTATATATTGTCCTCTTTGGATTTAATCTTTCAATATTTTTTGCTCTTGTCCAAGTAGGCGTAGCGGCGGTTAAGTACGGTACAAAAAAGATCGTCTGAAAATATCGAATCTTACTTTTTGTTTTTTTTCTTAGGATTTAATTCTTCTTTACGTTGCTTATAAAATTGCCAATATTTTTTGTCTTCCATAGAGAAAGGTGTGTAACGTAGCTCATTATAAGTTAGGTCAAAATATTTATAGGCATTTTCCATATCACCCAATTCGTAATAAACGATTCCTGTCCATATAAACACACCTGCTGCAGGTTCATCTTTTCGTGCCTCAAGTGCAATTAACATCCACTCAAGGGCTTTTTGATAATCACCTAATTTTTTATAATTTTCTGAAATACCACAGGCGATTGCCGAAGTAGGCTCAACGAATTGAGTGGCTGGTTTGGGTAAAAGTTCCCATGCTTGATTCAGAATATCAATGCGTTCCTCCGGCGTAGTAGCATCATTTGAGTTACATACAAAATCATTGATTTTTTTGTTTAATTCATAATTTACTTGATCTAAATACATAATTTATCCTTCTTAGATTAACAACCTTTAGGTAGCTTACCGTTTTAGGTTTACAGAGTTTCTTATAACGTTCTTTGCCCTTTGCCCCACAGGAACAGTTGCCTGGTCCATATTCTAATCGATAATTATTAGAATCAAGCATCCATTTCCGTACTGTCGGAGATTTAGCTCCATGATATTAAGTATTTTGAATAAAGAAAATACCTGCTTGACTTCCAGATAGAAGTTTTTTCTTAATATTTTGGTCATAATAAAAATAACCAATACCATTCTGAAAAATATGTAACTTTTTATCTATATCTTCTTCTAATAATTGCAAGCAAAAACTAAACTTAGGAGAAGGATATATTATATCTTGTTCAAAATAAGGATTGCCAAAAATTTTGGATACATCCAATCCCATTCCATTATCTTCAAAGAATAAATGTTCATTTTCATTGTATTTCGCATCTGCTTCTTTATCAACTTCATCAAGTCTTTCAAAAAATTTTCTTTCCAAAGAAATACTTCCTAAATCTTGCTTGTTGATAGCTTCTTCCCTTTCATAAAGAACAGCACAGCTAAAACCATCATTAAGTAAAATTAAATCATCCTGACAATTAACAGTATATTTGGATGAAATAGAGTCTTTCACCCCTCCCAGTGCATGCTCCTCTAAGGAAATAAAAACAGAGATATAATAATTTCTGCGAGGGAATACATTTTCAGGTAAAAAGTCAGAATAAAGAGTAAACAGATGTGTTTGATAGGCATCAGAATTTGGAACTTTAGGCCATAATTCTAACGGAATATGTT
>OBVJ01000180.1_pt1 | contig 45148 bp, 38 predicted proteins | sample 1495071 | NCBI WGS metagenome assembly OBVJ01 (sample SAMEA2579985, study PRJEB22360) | human gut metagenome | reverse complement strand
TTTATCGTTGGAATATTTGTTTATTATACCAAAAAACGGTGAAATTCGCATTAAAATGGCAGTATTAACACAGCATAGAGCGGTAATAATGGTGAATCGTAATATTGATACGTACTAAAGATAAGATCCCACATATAATGCATGACTAGCTTATTATCATGCATATACACCATAAAATACAAAACAAATATGAGGGTGTTGTGACATATTTGATGCATGTAAAATAAAACTCACCATATAGAACAAAATTTAAAGCTCTATATAGTGAGTTAAATAATATGAATATCAAATTTTTAATGTTCCAACCAACCATGGAATTTATGTATAGTTCCATCATTAGAACTCAAGTCTTCAAGGTATACATAAGATTTTTCCATATCTACCTTAATGGCTAATGATTTCTTTTTAGACTTAGCCGTATTAATCGTAAGGCCTAATACATTTACGACTTGGAAAAAGTGTTCTGTAGTAGTGAGCTCTTCTAAATTCTTTTCAGCATCTGCAATCATACGTAACTTATAGAATTTAGAATCACCAAACATTTTAAACGTAAAAATAGCTTGATTTGATTCCGAATCAAAATCGACTTTATACTTTTCAATTGCGCCTTCCAATGTAGTTTGTTCATTATGGTTAGTAGTGCCAACCACTAGGTTCATAATTAAATCCATTGGATTGTTCATTAGCATAAAACAAGTACTCATATTTTCTCCCTCAATATATTATATCTATGTTCACTCATCTCAATTACAATTTATTATATTTAATAATTTCAATATGATTAGTATACCCGAAAAACATAAAATATCTATTCTAAAATTGTAAACACTTCATTAATTCTTCATATTAAAATTAAATGTAATTATTTTGCTCTACTTAATTGTATCTAAAGTCAATAAAAAAGAATAATAATATACAAAAATTATCATCAAAAGATTAATGAAAATATATACTATTCAGTTTATATCTGACTATTATGGAAGTAATCATGGTATATATTATGCATATCATGAAAGAAAAAATTTAATACTTTGAGTATCTCTAAAAAATCTCCCGTATAAAAAATTTTGAAGGTAAAACCGCTCCTAAAATAATTAATGGACGCTTTAAAAAGCAGCATATAAAAATCTACATATTACAATCATATTAAGACTAGAGATCTCAATATAAAATATATTAGAAGATATAAAAATCACGCTATTATCCAAAGTATGTATTGTACAAAAAAAGTTGGATAATAACGTGACAAAAATCTTCTTTAACTTATTAAAGTCAAAATAATATTTATTAAACTAAATGAAAGATGATGAAAATATAAAACTATTTTTTCCAAAATTTTAATGTATTAATAATACTACTATTATTTGACTTATTAACCCTGTAATCATTCATTAATCTATTCAGATCATTCCATCTATCTGAATCAAAATAACCTTTATCTAGAAAACCATCATAATCTGCTTTAATAAATTCTAATGCCATCTGATTTCTAAAAATAGGTTTAAACTCATCCGAAATACGACCTAAATTCCAATTGTAGGAATCTAGTTTTAATACTTGTAAAATCTTAGAAAATTTATCCCTATACTCTATATTAGTATTTAAAAATGCCTGTATAGATTGAAATTCATCACAAATACTAAAAATCTTTCCTGAAGATTTAACAGAGGAATTTTCATTATCAGTTCGATAATGTAAGTATGCATTCTTAGTAAAAACTACACGTTTAGCAACAGTCCATATTTTAAACGCAAAAGCTGTATCTTGATAAGAAGCCCCTGGGGTTTCATTAAAAACAATATTATTCTCTACCAGCATGGATCGTCTATAAATTGCACTCCAAATACATGGACGCATATACATAATCCAATCATTTTCATAGGCTGATGTAATTTTGCCATAAGGTTTACTCTCTAATACTTCAAAAAAATTGCTTTTATTATTTTTTGTCGTATATTCAAAGTAATTAGATTTAACAACGTCTGCATCATTTTCTATTGCAATGTTAAGCAAATCTTCATACATTAATTCATCAATAAAATCATCTGGTTCTAATATAGCAATATACTTACCTCTTGCACTTTTTAATCCATAGTTCATAGTATTTCCATAACCACTATTAGATTTATCAATAATTTTAATTCTATCATCATTAGCTTGGTATTGTTTTAATAGTGCTAATGAATCATCTGTAGATCCATCATTAACACAAATGATTTCTATATTTTTATAACTTTGTTTTAATACAGATCCTAAACTTTCAAGTAAAAAATTTCCTGGATTATAAATTGGCATAATAACAGACAGCATAATTTCTGACATAATATCTACCTCATTCGCTTTAACATATTAATGACTTGTTTTGGTAATACTCTTTTTAATATTTTCTTTACTTTTTGTTTTATTCTACCCTTAATATCTGCATTTATACTACTTTGTATCCAAATTTCATAATCTTTACGTGCAATTATAACATCATACATTTCATATTCAATAGAATCTTTACCGTCAAATAAAACTAAATTCAAATTTCTTAATGCAGATTTCAATTCTTCATTCCGAATCCCTTTTAAATATTTAATAACTTCCCAAGAATAATCATGACTTAATCGATACTTTTCTAAGGCAATTAAATTTTTATATCCATTCTCCTTAGCAATCTTAATAATAGCTGTCATACTATGAATTAAATCTATAACCTTAGTGTATGATAGTTCATAAGAATGATGACCTGATCGATAACAATATGTAGGCCTAGGCAAAACATAAAAATTTTTAGCACAAGTCATTACTCTAACAAAAAATTGAGGATCCTCAAAGAATGTAAGTTTTGGAATCCATAAATTATTATCTATTAAGAACTGTCGCTTATAAAGAAATCTAACCCAACCATAATCAAATTGATAATTATAATAATCAATAAAACCTTCTCTATCAAATGTATATTTACTATTAGCCCCAGACCATCTATCATTTATATATCCAGAAGCATATTCAACAAAATTACCTCCACAAACTAAAACATTATGTTTTTTAGCTGCTTCATATAAATCATGTAATACATCAGAATCAGGCAACCAATCGTCAGGATCTAAAAAGAATAGATATTCCCCATTAGCTACCCGTATCGCATCATTACGCGCAGATGCTACACCTTCATTTTCCTTATTAATCACTTTAATTCTAGGGTCTCTTTGACTATATTCATTGAGTATATCAATAGAATTATCGGTTGATCCATCATTAATACAAATAATTTCAATATTTTTAAGGGTTTGACTGATAACACTATCTAAAGCTTCTCTAATATAAGCTCCCATATTATATACAGGGATAATAACTGAAATATTAACTGGAATAGGTGCTAGCTTTATAGTATCACTAAAATTTATACTTATACCATCATATACTGTATAAATACAATCCATTTTTTTATGATATATTTCTAGTGCATTTTTTCCTTGAGAAATTATATGTTGTGATAAATTATTACTGCTACGTTCAAAATCAATTAAATTTTCTAGAGATAGATTATCTATGAAAATATATTCTTTAGAATGATACAGTTTATGAATAGATGAAATTTTATTATCATAATATGTGTCATATACTATGCTATAGATGGGTGTTTCACTAGATAAAGAAAATACAGCCATATGAAAACGAGAAGAAATATTATACTGTGCATATTTTACTAAAGCTTTTATAGATGAACTATGTAATAATGTACAATCAATATACCTAATGCAATCAGAATATTCACCAAAATCTATATTATTCCAAAGTTGTAAATCACCATTACTAAACCCTAAAATATTAACTATATCAACATTATTTTCACTTAAAATATAGTTAATAAAAGGAACAATTACCGTATTAATTTTATCGCTAATATTATCTTTATATCCACTCCATTCATGAAATAATATATTTATGTATTTCAAATTATTAAAATCATTTTGTATATCATCAATAGATAGATTAATTGCATCATCACAAGTTTCATAAATAGGAAGGCCTGATACATTACCTAACTCACGATACGTATCATCTCTAAAGTCTATTAATTCTGCAGATTCAATAATCTCTCTAACTTTTTTTAAGTCCTTACTATCCAAAGTTAAACTTAACCCAGTAAAGATATATGGTTTATGATATAATTTAGCAAATTTCACTAATTCATAAACCTCTGAAATAATATCTTTCCATTTAGAGTTTAAATAACCTCCACCAGCTATATGTAAAAGATCAATATCATTAAAAATCTCATGTAGAATTTTTGCCTGCGTTGAATTAATGTTACCTATTTTAATTTGTTCTAATTCATTTTCAATTTTATCTGAATCATACCATTGTGATTTTGTTACATCATGAATATATGTAACAGGAATAATATTTAGTCTTGTTTTTATATATAAAGATGTATATGTAGCATCCTTCGTAAAAATATATACTCGGCAATTGCTTCCATATCTAGATTCTATCCATTCTAAATTGGCCTGTAATATAGCATCATCACCAACATTAGGTACACCAAATGCTCCAAATATTGCTATTGTTTTCATTTCAATTTCCTTTTATCTATTGTTTTGTGTATGCATCTAATACAGATTGAGTATTTCCATACATCTTAACTTTCCCTGATTCTAACCATAATACTTTATTACACATCTTCTCTATAGTATCGTTATCATGAGAAACCAAAATTACTGTAGTCCCACCGGACATTAGTCTCTCAATTCGTTTCTTACTTTTCTCTTGAAACTTAAAATCTCCGACTGATAAAACCTCATCGACAATTAAAATTTCAGGATTAACAATAGTAGCTATTGAAAATCCTAATCGTGTATACATACCACTGGAAAAATTTTTTACTGGTACATTTACAAATCGTTCTAGTTCGGCAAACTCAATAATTTCATCAAACTTACTATCTATGAATTTCCTAGAATAACCTAAAATTGCACCATTTAAATAAATATTTTCTCTAGCTGTTAATTCTGGATCAAATCCAGCACCAACTTCTATCAACGGTGCAATACTTCCTTTAACACTTATAAATCCAGATGTAGGCTTCAATACACCTGCCAAAATTTTTAACAACGTACTTTTACCCGCTCCATTTAATCCAACAATTCCTACAACATCGCCCTTTTGAATAGAAAAAGTAACATGATCTAAGCTTATAAATTCATTATATAATAATTTGCGTTTTAATAGTTTAACTACATATTCTTTTAATGTATCCACTCGTTCTTCCATCAAGTTAAATTTCATAGTTACTTGATTAATATTTATAATTTCTTCCATCACATACCTCTAAATATATAATACAAATTTATTTTCTTGCTTTTTAAATACAAATATGCCTATAAACATTGCAGTAATAGATAGACCTATACAAGTTAATAAAATATTTATATCTGGAAAAATATGATCATATACAACTTGTCTAAATGCAGTTAGATAGTAAGTTAATGGATTAATCCAAATAATGAACTTATATTCATCAGGAATAATATTGATAGGATAAAAAATTGGTGTAGCATAATTAAGAGCTGTCAAAATAACACCATACAAATGAAATAAATCTCGAAAATAAACTGCTAGTGATGAAAGTAATAATCCCATACCTATACAGAAACATAATAATAACAATATTGGAATTAATGCATAGAATAAATGAAATCCCATTGGTTCATTAGTAACAAACATAATCACTAACATAGCTGGTATTGTTAGCATTAAATTGACACCACTAGACAAAACACGTGAAATGGGAAATAAATACTTTGGAACATATATTTTTTTTATTAAACTTCCATTTTCTAATATGGATCCCATTGCAAAATTAGTAGCCTCTGCATAAAAAGTAAATATAATTTGACCTGATAATAAATATAATGCAAAATTTTTAATATCAAATCTAAATAAATTAGAGAATACAGCTGCTGTAATTAGCATCATGAATAATGGATTTAATAAACTCCAAAGTATCCCTAATACAGATCTTCTATATTTCTTTTTAATATCACGAGAAACTAATTCTCTAATTAAATTACGATACTTCACTAATTCACTCACCCTAAATCTCCTCATCCCATTTACTTAAACCAATTACAAATTTTTCTTATGGATCTAAATATTGATAATATTAATAAATAATTAATACGTATAACTCTATATATACCTAAATCCATAAGAGTTAATAATTTAGAATGTTTGTCTAATAATTCTATATCAGTACACTTCAATAAATAATCCTTATCAGACATTTCAAAATTTGTATACCAATAAAATAATAACTTATAACGACTATTTAGTAATCTAAACAAAATTTTGCGTCTATATATATTATCAATCTCATTTGTTTCATATAATAATATCAATCTTTTTAATACATCTATATAATCTTCAATATGACTATATAAGCCATTCCAACTAACACTTTGATTAAGCTGATTCAATCTATACTGATAAACTATATCATCTCTAAAAATAACTGACTTAATAGAACTCAAAACAAAATATACAAATTCCGTATCTACATAAAACCGATGTTCAGAAATATTTAAATTACATTGCTTATAAGTATCTAATTTAACTGTTATCGAGTGCATTGGTAAATAATCTAATTCTTCTAAATCTTTTAAAGTATAAGGAGAATCTAATTTTATATCTTTCAAAATCGATACTAAATTAACTCTATCATTATATATTTCATTAAATGGATTAATGACCAAATCAATAGCTGTATTTTTTAAAAACTTTATTAGTTTATCTAATTCAGTTGGATTAACCCAATCATCTCCATCAAGAACTTTAAAATATTTTCCTCGTGCAATATTCAAAGAGGTATTTATCGTAGAACCATGTCCACCATTTTCTTTTTTTACTAATTTTATACTACTTGGAAATCGATAGACATAACTATTTACTATCTCTACCGTTTTATCTATGGATCCATCATCAACTATAATAACATCTAAATCGTCAATACATTGACACAAACAAATAGAGTCTAAACAATCATTTATAACATTTTCAACATTATATGCTGCTATAGAAATGGATAAGATTTTCTCACTCATATTTATTAATATCCCTTTTTACTTGACTATAAACTAATTGAATACTTTCTACAGTTTTATTCGTAGTAAATCTACCAAGTGCACTATTCTGTCCTTTTTTAGCATATGCAGTATACATCTGATGATTCTGTGGATTACATAAAATAGATTCTAATAAATATTCTAACCTGCTCATATCACCCAAAGGATATAATAGACCATTTATACCAGATTCAATTATTTCATTAGACGCATTATTCTCACTAACTGAGCTAATAACTAAACACCCATGAAGCATTGATTCAACCAAAGTTCTCCCGAACGCTTCTGATTTAGAACAAGAAACTACAACATCAATAGTATCTAAGATTACATGTAAATCAGATCTTCTACCATAAAAGGATACATATGAATCCATATGATGATTTTTAATATACTCCTCTAATTCTGACCTCAATTCACCATCTCCAATAATATAAAGGTGAAAATTAATAATTCTTTTCCTAAGTAAATTATGTAGCGCTTCTATTACTTCAATCTGATTCTTATTTTGATTTAAATGTCCAATAACAGCAATATTTACTAATTCTTTTGTTAATATCGGACGAACTTTATAAAAACTAGTATCAATACCATCGTATATGACTACACATCTCGTAGTATCAATATATTTCATATACATTGATTGTATATAATTGGATACAAAAATTATACGATTACTACTATTAATCAATTTATATCCCAATCTATTATTAAATAGTTTAGATGAAAAAGCATTTTCAATATCTTCTCTTATATGCCAAACTAGTGATTTTCTCATGATTTTACTAGCTACCGCACCGACATAGGTAAATATAGTATTATTATGAACTATATCAATTTTATATTTATAAATAAAAAAACATAAATACAAAATCGATATAACATTTAATAGTAATCCAATTCCCTTTATACAATATTTAACTATAGATTTAATTGATATATTTTTGTAAACAATCCAGCTCAATGTTGGAACAATCTTATAATTAATCTTATATTCCTCTAGCAGAGATATTCCATCACCAGGTTTTGGCAAAATTACAAATACTTTATAACCATATCTAGTTTCTAAATTTACAGCTAATTCAACCAAGCTAAGAAAAGCTCCAGATGTTTTATTATTATCCGACGATACTAATAATATATTCATCTATTTTCTCCATCAGAGATATATTCAATAGATGGTTTAAACGAAAAACCTTGTATAGTAGATTTCCAAATTAATAATAATCTTTTAAATTTATTATTCTTAGCATCTTTAATAACCTTTAAAGAATGATATAGCAATCTAATACATTCATAAAGGAACCCTTTTATGCCTTCCCGTTTGTACAGGTATACATCATTTCGATATAAATATTTATATCGATCTAATCTTTCCTCTACATCTGTTGAAATATGTGCACCTATATTACTGTTAGATTTATGAATAACGATGCTATTATTGACTACGTAACATGGAATATTTCTTGAAATTCTTCTTGTATATTCCCAATCATCTGTCCAAATGAAAAAGTCTTTTATAGGTAAACCAAATTTTTTAACTACTTTTACAGGAATAAATAAAGAAACAAATGATGCCATAACACAAGGGACCAATGGAGTTGAGAAATCTTTAATATTCTCAAACATAGTTTTTCTTTGTATATTCATTGTACAAATAGAATTATCCTTCCAAAGTACCTTACTACTTAAGAATCCATACTTCCCTTGTAAAGTCAAATCAGCATTAAAAAACTCTTTTAGTGCTGATTTATTCGGCATACAATCATCATCCATTATCCATAAGTATTTATATTGCTGTTTTGCAGCATAGCCTATCCCAAAATTAAAGCCTCCTGCACCACCTAAATTAGAGCCAGTATTAATATAGATAATAGATTTATCTAAGATATATGGTTGTAATACAGAATCTGTTCCATCTGTACTAGCATTATCTATAATAATAATATCTAGATCATCTGATTCACTTTGTTTCTTTAAACACTCTATATTTTCTAATAATAAATCCTTACGATTATATGTAACAACAATAGCAGCTACAGATTTATTCATTTCATATACCAAACTTTCTTTTTATAAAACGTCCTATTTTATTTCCCCAATTTTGAGATTCTATAAAAGACACCGAAACCTCAGTATATGAATACCCCTTTGTTTCTAACCATACATCCAATAAACGCTCACTTAGATAACCAAATAATCTTGGTTCAATATAGTATAACCTAGACTCTAAACTAAATAATACAGAGAATAACCACTCACAATATGCATTATATTTATCTCGCTTCATAACAAACATATTAAACATATGAGCCCATCTACGTTTTTTTAAATTTTCAAAAGAATTATAATAACTAGGATATTCATTACGTATAATTGTTTCCAATTCAATTAAATCATGTTCATTATGTGCATGAATATATTGATTCCACATAGTCTCAATATAATAATGTCGTTTTTGAGATACAATAATATCCGTTTTAGATAAAATATGTTTATATTCTATATATGAAAGGATATCTTTACGATTACCTTGAATAAAAAAAGGCTTGTTCTTAGACATAAAATATCTACGATAATGACATAATCCTATATAATCCGCATCAAGATTTTTCCACGCCCAGTATAAAGCTGTGAGTTCACAATAGTTAGGATTTTTTAAGGATATATTATCCCCTGTATTATCACCAATATAACCTATATCTTCTTTGCCTTCTCTACCTACATGAATTGGCATATATACGGAGTCCGTTGGCATCCAATATTGCTTATGGGTCGCTACTAAAATCTTAATATTCACTAGTACTCTCCTACATAAGTGTTATCTCTTAAGTCTATCTACTTACTATATGAAAATTTATTTAAGCTAACTCTTTTTCTACTAATGCCAAGGCACTAGCAATAACCTTATCCATATCGTAATATTTATATTCCCCTAAACGACCACCAAAGATAACATTGGAAATCGTTTCAGCTTTTTTAACATATGTTGCGTAAAGATCTAAATTCTTTACATCATTCACTGGATAATAGGCCTCTTCACCAATTTTCCAATCCTTTGGATATTCTTTGGTTACATATGTAACAGGTTGTGTGCCAAATTCAAAGTGTTTATGCTCGATGATGCGAGTATATGGAATTTCGCCTTCTGTATAGTTTACAACGGCAACACCTTGATGATTTTCCTCTTCAAGACGTTCTGTTTCAAAGTGTAAACCGCGATATTCCAATACACCTTCAGAGTAATCAAAATACTCATCAATAGGACCTGTATAGATGATTGTATCTGCCAAAGCTTCATATTCATCACGATGTTTGAGGAAGTCTACACCTAAACGGACTTCGATTCCCTCTAACATGCGTTCAATCATCTTCGTATAGCCGCCCATAGGAATGCCTTGGAAACGGTCATTAAAGTAATTGTTATCGTATGTATAACGAACTGGTAAGCGTTTAATAATGAAAGCTGGCAATTCTGTACATTTGCGGCCCCATTGTTTTTCCGTATACCCTTTGATGAGCTTTTCGTAAATATCTGTACCTACAAGGCTAATAGCTTGCTCTTCTAAGTTCTTTGGTTCACTTGTAATAGCAGCCCGTTGTTTAGTAATGATATCCTGTGCCTCTTTTGGGGTTCGAATATTCCACATTTTAGAGAAGGTATTCATATTAAAAGGCAAGTTGTACATTTCACCTTTATAGTTCGCTACAGGACTATTTACATAGTTATTAAACTCAGCAAATTGATTAACATAATCCCACACATGCTTCAAAGATGTATGGAAAATATGCGCACCATACACGTGAATGTTTATGTCGTCTTTGCTTTCACAATATAGATTACCTGCTATATGATTGCGACGATCGATAACAAGTACAGATTTACCACGCTTGTGCGCCTCATGAGCAAATACAGCACCGAATGGGCCTGCCCCAACAACTAGATAATTATATTTCATTAATAAGCTCCTTTCAATTTTACAACAACCAATGCTGTTTTTAACAAATATACAATATCAATCCACACGGACCAGTTATGAACATACCATGAGTCCATTAACACCCGTTCTTCATAGGTAGTATCGCTACGACCACTTACTTGCCATACACCGGTAATTCCTGGTGGTACAAGGTAAAAGTCGTTGATATAATCGCCGTATTTCACGATTTCATCGCGCACGATAGGACGTGGACCTACGAGGCTCATATCGCCAACTAGAACATTCCACAACTGTGGCAATTCATCAAGACTCGTTTTACGAAGGAATTTACCAATTCTTGTAACCCGAGGATCATCTTTCAATTTAAAATTATGTTCCCATTCCTCACGAGTTGCAGGATTTTCTTTCAAATATACCTCTAATGCCTCTTGTGCATTCGGCACCATAGATCGAAACTTATAACATGAAAACTCTTTCCCCCCTTGTCCAACGCGCTTATGACCAAATACGATAGGACCTGGAGAATCTAGATAGATTAACAAAGCTATTATAGCAAGTATTGGCAAAATCAATATGCCCCCACATACAGTAGCTACAATATCAAAGATGCGCTTCATAATGCGGTTAGACTTGCGAGCCAAGTTATTTTGTACGCGCAATACAACGGCTTGCTCTTCCATCATGCCACGAGCCGTAATATTACTTGTTGGTAAACCAAATAACTCAGGCACAAAGGCTACTCGTTTTACCAATAATTGCAATCGATTGATCAAAGATACTAACTTTTTAGGTTCTAACCCTGGTGCACAAATAAGAACTGTTTTTACACCTGTATCTTTGATAACATGTTCAACATCGGAAAAAGCACCTAAACATGGATATTCTTTAGCAATAGTAGAGGATTTAGGATTATCATCTACATAACCAATAATCTTGTACGTAGCAATCGGCATGCGATCTAAGGATTTCTTTACGAGCTCTGCTGTTTTACCTGCACCAACTAATAAAACTGGTATCGTTAAATATCCCGCCTTAGAAAGAATCTTGCCTACAATAAAACGGGAGCTAAAGATAAAGATCAACATGAATAAGTAAGCAAAGACAACAAATAATCGGGATACATCGTTGATTACGTGCCCTGTATACATGAGCACAATAGATACAACTACGCCAATCGTGATACTGCGGAATAAGTTCTTCATAGTATCCCAATAAGGAGATACTACAGAGTAAGCATTATTGAGTAGAAGTATAGATAAAAATACAAAAGGTATAATACCATATACATAAATTTCATCTACCCTAAAATGAGAACTTACCGGTAACAATGGCAAGTTTAAACGCAGATAATAAGCGGCTAACGTACCTAACACAATAGAAATATAATCTACTATAAGTACTATAAGCTTGCTGATCATCAACCTATGGTTATTATGACCAGAATCTTTCATACTTAACACCCCAAACTATAAAAAAAGGTTGTTTTCTCAATACAATTTTCAAGAAAACAACCTCTAAAACATACGAATACAATGTACCAATAATTACTTATATTGTATCATATTCAAAAGTTTAAAACTATGAAAAACCATAGATTTTAGCTATCTTTTATGTAGTTTTTTGGAGTTTCTCAGTCTATTTAAAACAGACATAAAAATCAATTAAATAATGCGTAAATATTTTCTAAATAACCTTATGATTCTCATTTACTTTCAATTGTATCATGATGCCCATAACAATCCAAAATATGCGAATTCCAGATGAATTTCCCCACGTATAATCAATAGATCCAAATAGGAATAAGTAACAAACCAATCCTACAAGGATTGATAAATCATAAGGGTTTCTTGATTTAACATAATGTATCAAAGATTTACAGAATATAAAGAATGAAAATCCTAAGAATCCAATGAGCCCTAATATGCCAGATTCAGAGGCTATTTGCAATAGATTATTATGAGAATGGCCTAGATCTTGAGTTTCTTGTTTTAATTTATAGTGCTCCCGATATGTTTTTTGCCATAACCCAGGACCAACACCTGTTATAGAATGATCCATAATCATTTGCTTATCTGCTTCCCATACATAAATACGGCCTAAATTCGATCCATCTGTAGTTGTATTAAAAGTACTTTCAAAACGAGCTACATAGGCTTGATGACTACTAAATGCATATCCTATACCTACAACGGCTACAAGAAGTACCAATATATAGCGAATATTAACAAAGCAATAGCGCAATGTTATGAGTATACCGCTAAGGCCATTAAATAACCAAGAACCACGGCTTTGATTACCCCACATACCCAATAACATACCAAATAAAGAGAATACAGCTGATTTTCTCAGATATGAAGGAAATGCTTTATCATAAGCAACAATTAAAGCCAATGGAAAGGCCAATGTTAACAACATGGCTAGCCCCATCATAGAGCCATTGATGACACCACCTGCACGACCTCCTGGACCTAAATTATAGCCCAATAGATACTGTGCGAAGGCAGATAAAGCATCGATACCCATATATACAAAGAATACTGATAATATGGCGTATAATTTGCGGGAACTTTTAATAAATAACAGAATTGGTACGATGACTAATACCTTCCAAACCCAAATATTAAAGAAATATTTAGTAGTCACCGCTATATCATTGCTGATTAATGCTGACGGCAATACGCATAGTAACATGCCTACATAGGCCCATCCATATTGGCGTATAGACTGTGGTACAGAGATTTCATGTCGTCTATACCAACAAGTTACTAAGGTCATCAATATAATAAGGCTATATATTAAATTCCCTAATGCCATAGATGACCGCGTCGTACATATCATCAGTGAAATGAGTACGGTCAGCACCATTTCAGAATTCTTAATTATCCAAGATTGCATACTAACCCCTTTTCACCTACATAGCTACAATCTAATTTTCATCATATTAACATCTATTTTATAGATACCTATTTTACACGTAACAATGAGATCCCTATTTTACACGTAACAATGGTTTCAGATGATCTTGAATCTCTTGCTCATATTGATCGAGTAATTCATAGCGTTTTCTGTATTGGCTACGTTTTTGTGATTTAATCTCTTCAATAGGTTTACGATATTCCTCTAATGGAATTTTGAAGAACCGCTCATCGCTACATACAACGCCGCCAGATTCCTCCCACAATGGATCTAGCTCAGCTACCTTAGCACGGTGACCGCGAACTAAGTGGGTATTCGCGTAAAAGCCTTCATCAGAAACAGCGTAAATAGATTCTACCTTACAGATAGCTGCAATATGGCGCAATAAGAACATGATAAAGTTTTTTGGTCGATACCCAAACATCTTTTTAGTAACTGTTTTAGCATTATCAAGGCCATCTTTATATCCTTGAATCGTGCCAATCCACATAGCAGGCTCCCCATTAAAACCTTTACCAAAGCGGAAGTTAGCATGGTATACGCCTTGTTTACCCAAGGTTAACAACAAGGTTAAAAAACCTTCTTTTCGTTGACCCGGTCCATAATATAAACGGGCCACCATATTAAGGTCTTCTGATTCCCATACGATAAAGCCACGATTCATACGACTTACATCGTCATAAATATTATCTGGATCTACAGAGTACATTTCGCGAATGGCTTCATCTGTAAACACATCTTTCAAATAATCAAAATGATTAATAATAGCCTCTAATCGTTCCTGTGGTGTTGAGCTTTTAAACAAGAAATATCGCGTCATTAACTCAAATAGACCAACTTGACGGTCTAATAATGTTGGATCTGGCGTATAGCTTGCAAAATAGTTCTCTAGTGCCTCTATTTCTCGTTTATTGCGGATAGAGCGCATTGTATGAAGGAAAGTGCGTCGCGTTTCCCTCCAACTACGTTTGCCGTAAATCTTACGACCTCGCTGCCATTGTGTTTCTAAATATCCCATCTCAAACTCCTATCCACTAAAAAACTACCAAACCTTATCATTACTTATCAGTGGAGTGTAAATTATCTATAATCGTAACTAATTCATCTGCCACACGATTAACAATGAATCGCTGTTCCACAACTTGTCGTGCCTTTGTGATGATATTTGGCAAGTCTATAGCATCACTCATCACATGTTCCATAGCTTGTTGTAAGCTGTGTTCATTCAGCGGATCTACAATAAAGCCAGATTCACCATCATCTATGATTTCTCGCTGAGCCCCAGAGCCACTTGTAATGACTGGTACACCGCAATACATAGCCTCACAAATAACGAGACCAAAGGCTTCACGCGTTATTGTTGGCAATAGTAAGCAATCTATGGATCTATATAAACCTTCAATATCTCGTGTAAAGCCTATAAATTCAACATAAGAATGCATTTGATGTGCATGTATATAATCTTTTAATTTCTTAATTTGATCCTCTGTACCAGCCCCCGATATAATCAATCGAACATCGGGATTGTTTTGATGAATCTGTTCCAGAGCACTTAAAATCAAATACAAACCTTTTCGTTCTGTTATACGCGCACTATATCCAAAGGTTCTAACCTTATATTTCATGGGAACAGCATCTGAAAAAGACTGGAATCGGTTCGGATCAATACCATTATATACAACGTGGTATTTGCTAGTATCCTTAATAGCAGGCGTCATAAGATCGTCATAAACAAGTTTAGACACACAAACGAAGGCATCTACTTGTGCATTGATCCATCTATGATATATATCTGTTTTACCAGGTACAAGATTATGCTTTATAAACACCAATTTAGCACCTGTTAACTGCTTAAGAGCAATACAGAATAAGATATATTTACCAGAGTGGCATACAATCGTATGAATCCCCTTTTCTTTCATCTGTTTAGCCACGGCATTAACAGATAGAAAACCCTTCAAGGTATAGAGATTGCCAGTTATCACATGGCCCACTTGGGCATACCGAGATTGCATATCTTCATTCGATTGGTCCACTAAGATGTACGCAGTCCTATGTCGTTGTTGTAATTGCTTACAAATATCATATACATATTGTTCACCGCCACCCCAAATTTTGGCGCCTACAACATTGATTATAGACATAGGTTCCTCCTATCATACACATATCAATACACATATAGTAGCATCTATTGATGTATACGAAATAGTGATTACATATACATCAATAGACTATTATCATTTAATTATACTACGACTTATTCATGCTGTCCTCATGATTAATAAGCCACATGGTCAACATTGTCCAATCTCGCGCATCGTCCCCATGATTATTAATAGGACGAATTGGCTCAACCGGTTTATAGGACGGTATGTTACTTTCACCATAATCCATACGAACATCGCCCATCATATGAGGCGTAATCCATTGATATGGTGTAACTAATGTATCTGGCTGTTCATCAAACAAGGACGGTACGATGGAATAATATTCGAACCCCTTTGGTGCAATGGCTTCAATAATGGTAGGCATGAGGCTCATATGCGTGCCAATTGGTGCCGTAATCATATCCTTGGTGAAAGCAGGGTGTTGTAACAGCCCTACCGTACAGAATGTATCGCGCAAGGTATAGTCTCGTTGAATTAAGGATGTATTATTCAAAGAGCCAAATAGATTAGAGTGGTCACCAGTGACAACGAATAAACTATCAGGAAATGCCTCTTTCATAGCATTAACAAAGTTAAAAATCGCCTTATCACTATAGCGATAGGTAGCCAATTCCTTATTGCGTTTCTTGTTGGATTTTAAATCATCTCCAAGGTTTGGCATCACCTGTTCAGGATCATAATCTAATAAGGAATCCTCCATTTTATAAGGACCATGATTGGATGTAGTATAAATAAAATGGAATGTAGGATGTTCTAACGATTTGATTTTCTCTTCAATATGTTCTAAAAATACATGGTCATAAACGCCTACCCAAGTCTTAGGTGCATGGGGACCACAAAAAACGGAAGCACTTTCTACGAGGTCAAATCCTTGAGCCTTACCAAAGTGATTAAAGTTACCATACGATGCATTACCACCATACCAATAAATCGTATCATAACCTAAACGCTTCATTTGAGATGCCAAAGAAGTCGGCAATGATTCATGCCAGAAGGCTTCCCGTTCATTGATTTCCATACCCGCATCATAGACACCAGATAACAGACTCACAATGGATGGACGAGATACATTACCGGCAGGCAAGAAATTAGGTACTTGCGCCGTATGTGGATTATCTTTAAAATCCCATAAACCAGGACATATATTAAGTTCCTTATAAGGTTTATCAAGAGACCATTGTGGGATACTTTCACCAACAATAAAGAATATATGTTGTGGTTTATCAATACGAGGACCTGATGCAACGCGCTTGAATGCATGAAGCGGTGTATTCAAATCCTGCCAAGAATCTTTATATTCCTTAGGAACAATACGGTGAATCGCGTCATCAATGTCCTCAACAGATGCGGTATATTCATCACGAAGGGGATGTTTTAGCACCGTTTCTAAGGCACATAGATCTGGCACTGTAGCACGAGCAAAGAATATATCCTCTTTTACCACTGTAGGAATCGTATCCCATTCTGGTTTATCATCATGAGATAAGGTTCCACCATAGCGGAACCAATAAAACCCCAAAACGGAGGCAGCCACAAGACCTATATTCCAAGCTACAGTAGGCCAAATTCCCTCAATAGTTGGATAAGGTATAGATGGCAAGGATAAGAAGAAATCGCCCATATACCAGGATATAAACGTAATAGGAATCAATCCTAAAATGACGAGAATTCCTCGATCTTGATTAAAGAATACATCAATCAAATTGCGTTTCTCTGCATGATTTCCATAATGAACCATATAGTTATATGTATCATGGAAATGCTTATAAAAAATCATTTTTCCTGCAAAAGCTGCGTAAAGTATGCAGGAATAAATAGTTAATCCCACTAACCGTACAGTATCTTCTATTTGATGATACCCATCAAATAATAATGCAGGGAGCGTCACCAATACTAAGGGTAGTAAGAATACATAAGCATCAAAATCCATGCCCCACCAGAAGCCGTAACGCAATGAACCTAATACAGATTTCCAGCGTCCCTTCCATGTGGGATAAGGATTATATACAATCATGAATATGATTCGAAAGATGGCGCTCAATATAGGAGCCCAAAGCATTAGTTTTATATTTTGTTGTAGGGATAGAAAAAATTGTTCACTCATTCATACTTCCATATCTACTTCAAGAACAATAATTCCCCATAGTAATCTACTATACTAAATTACTGATTATAATTGCCCATTAGATTTGTTTAAATAATATAATTTTACATATTTCGTCATGGTGTACATCATATGGTAGATAGATAATAGAAAACCTATTTTTCCATCTAATATGCCACCTTGCAAAATATATATCTTAAAAAATGCCCATGTGGGACGTAATATAATATCCCCTAAAAAACTACAAGATTTCCCTTGTTTCTTGTACTTGTTGGCCGCTGCTGTAGTGTATTTATTGAACTTTTCAAAGAACTGATGCCAGTTATCATAAGTGTAATGATACAATTTGCCTTCTAATGTAGCTTGTGGATAAGGACTAATAAAAGTCTCATGGACTGCTCCCTCCACGGTAGCCCCTTCACGAGGCATTAATCTCAAAACCTTATCAGGTCTTACCACGCCATGCGTAGCTGGATTGTGATGGAATAAATTATATCTTCGTAGCCAATAGGCTTTTGGCTCTCCTTTAATAGATTCTTGGATTGATTTTGCTAATTGAGGAGATACACGCTCATCCGAATCTATAAATAGAATCCATTCACAATGTGCTTGAGATATACCAAATCTCCGTTGTTGGGACCAATCTCCATTCAGAGGATGTGGTATAACTTTAGCCCCCAAGTTAGTAGCAAGAGGTACCGTTTGATCTGTACTTCCATCATCAATAACTAAAATTTCATCAGCAAATTGAATACTTTTAATACAATCTACAATATGTTTTTCTTCGTTGCGAGCTAAAATAATAGCCGTCACAGTGCTCATAGATCATCCTTTAACTTACAAATCCCGTTAATTCACTATGTAGATACATATGGTAGATACAAATATGATATCTACCATATATATCGTATACAAAAATTATTGAATACTATCCCCGTGCTTAATACGCCATGCTGCGAGTTCGCGCATGTTTTTAATCATATCCCCATAGGATTGAGGCATATTTGTGCCTTGTTCCATAAGTTTTCCACTGTTATCTAAATATAGTCTATGGTTAAAGACAAATTCCTCTTGTGTAAACAAGCTTGGTACCATGGCTTCATAAGTTTGACCAGGACGACCTACAAGTTCTGCCAAGGTTGGAATGATTTGAATGCTCATGCCAAACGCATTAGGAGCGAGCCAGTCTTTATGAATGCCGCGACCGTAGAAGATAATGGGAATCGTAGACGCCACATTAGGACTTACTTCGCGGGCAAATGTAAATCGTTCGCTATGGTCCCCAGTGATAACGAAGAGCGCTGATGGATCTGCTTTTTCTTCACTAGCGATAAACTCGCCCATCACATGGTCCGCATACCAAATATGACCCATTTCGTTCAATTGCTTGTCAGTTTCTGCAATTGTATCAGGCAAATGACCTTTTACCTTGTTCACATCATAGCCCTCTTTAGCGACGTTAACGCTATATGGAGGATGATTAGATGTAGTCATGATTACGTTGAGGATTTTTTCCCCTCTATGTTGATCCATATATGCGGAGATGGCTTTAAACATATCCTTATCCGCTACGCCCCACGCATTGCTTTCATCACTTGGCATTTCGGACGCATCATGGAATTCATCAAAGCCTTGAGACAAGGCGAAGTTCTTAACATTTTGCCATGTACTAAAGCCGCCGTACCAGAATACTGTTTTATAGCCTAGTTTTTTCATAACAGAACCAATGCCTAAGCCATATGGTTGTTTGAAACTTTCACCTTCGTAGTTAGGATATAAACCTGTATCAGGCATACCTGTGAGTAAACCATTGATAGCAGGCATCGTGCCTGTACCTTGGGCAAGAGCGAGCTGCGTGCTCATCGCTTGAGGACTGGCAGCGTATTTACGACCTTGTTCAACGAGGTACTCACCAGGTTCGTTGTATTCACCGAGGAATGGCCACAAACCATAGGATTCACCGAGAACGATATTGATAGACTGTGGTTGCTCCGCTAAACGCTCTGTCGTAATAGTTCTTGTGAAAGAACCATCAAAATCCTTACCATTAAATGTTCCACCAATGGCACTGATTTTCTCACTCAATTCTTGAGGGGTTAAGTTGATAACCTCTAACTCATCCGCGCGTTTTGCAATGCTTTTAACACGATAAAGAGCCTGCACATCGTCGAGAATGGTCTCGTTTAACAAATTAGAACTGAGGCGTGCTGCACTTTCCCAGTTAATGGAATTTGTATAGTTAAAAGCACCACCAAATCTAAAGAACAGACCTAATACACCGATAGCTACAGTCAATCCAATACCTGTGATCAATTGCGTTTTCTTAGTCTTTGGATACCAAGTAGGACAAACTAATTGAGTATCAGCGTAATCTCTATATTTCTTTGTACCCCACGCCAAGAATTTAACGAGGAAATAACATAGGGCTGCGCTCAATACTACGGCCCCAACAATGTACATGAGGGCGTTATATTCATTAATCGCCGTATTTACAATGGCGCTGATATCATCGTTTTTACCATTGATGAGCATCGCATTATAAGAAGAATTAAAAATCTTATAGAATGGAATGCGCCCCAAGAATAAGAAGGTTAACAGTACCGTTGCAATAGAATAGATAACCTGTTTAATGCGCAAGGATGGCCATTTTGGTACAAAGGTATGCACCAATGTGCCTCCTAAGAAGCCCAATAAACACAAAGAACCAACGGTCTTAAGACTCAATCTAAAACCTAGCCATAAGGACGTAAGGATATTCTCCATCGTCACAGATGCTAGCTGTGATTGAAATACTGCAAGAAACACGATTCTAAATGCAGTCAACAAAGCAGAGAAAAAGATAAATACCTTAATCTCTGTCTTTATGCCTTCAAATAATCGTTGCCATCGGTTCATCATTAACCCCTACTGTTCTCATATAACGTAACTACTCTATACTACCTAACTGTAATTATGTTGGATATTTCTTACATTTAGGTCCCTTACATCGCTTGCATTTACCGCATCCACGGTCGATAGTTCCAGTACTTGCCGATTTCTCAGCACTAGTACTCTCCTGAGCCTTCTTATGGGCCTTACTATTCCATACGGAAACTATCGTTTTTGCTTTTTTTCGGATCCATCCTTTTCGGACTTTTTATCCTTTTTCTTGTCTTTCTTCTTATCTTTTTTCTTGAAAGTATCGCCTAAAAAGACGGTTTTTAACTTGTCATTTAAGACCTTAAGCTTCTTTTCAGCCTTGTCTTTCTTTTTCTTTAACTTATCTTCGGATTTAGAATGTTTGTCTTCCTTAGATTTTTTATGTTTTTTGTCCTTTTTATCCTCTTTAGACTTTTTATCATCTTTGGATTTCTTGTCACCCTTAGATTTCTTATCGTCTTTTAATTTTTTTAAATCCTTAGATTTTTTAGATGTATCGTCAGTTCCATTGATACGCGCCCATTCATCATCTACGCGTTTCAATTGCTTTTTAAGAAGCTTTTCCATCTTCTTATTGGCTTTATCTGAATCTAAGCCAGACTTACCGAATAATAAAGCATTTACTGCTGTATATGGATCAATAGAGGGAATATCATCATTCTCAAAATGATTTTCATCATCTAAGTGATGGACTTCTAAGCTTTCCACACCATCTAGTGGATTTACATCCATATGCTCTACAATGTCTTCATCAAGGTCCGATATCTCATGTTGGGAGCTTTCACCAGATCCTGTAAAAAGACCGCCCATAGAATGCAATTCGTTCAATTTAATATGGTTCATGCCCACTGTAGAATCATGCTGCACAGGAATATCCGATAATTGAACCTGTTCCATAGCGTATACATCATTATTATGACTAGCACCCTTACCAAGATAAGATCCATCAGAAATGATAATATCCTCTTTATCGTCGCCTAACACATTGCCAAACAAATCCTCTTCAAGAGAATCATAGGTATGCAACATGGACATCCGTTTTTGAACCTCTTCAATTTGATTCCACAAATCAACGAGAGAGGATGTATAGTATATGCGTTCCTTAACCTCTAAATAAGCTTGGTAAACAATAGCCAATTCAGTTTCATTGAGTCCCTCTTCGGCACCGATTTCTTCAATCATTTGTTGAATTTGTTGATCTCGATCATATCGTTTAATTAAGGCCTTGCGAATACGTTCAATCAATGCTGTATCGATGATTTCCACGGGTACCTCCAGTCTTCAATACACTCAGCCCTATCCACTACATTAGCGCATACGAATCAATGTATAGAACCATAAAAAATAATTTGATTTTATAATCTCTAATATATTATTATAGCAGAATTTATCTGCTTTTTCCTTAATAATCAATGCACTAAAATAAATTAACTGAATACACTAAAATTCGTTCCTTTTCATCGCTTTCTTCAAAGAGATCGCTGCAGTCGATAGGTTCTTCTTGTTCGAGTCGCACATGGTTATTTAAGAAGTTTTCTACCTCTTCGTTAACATAGTAGAAAAATAATTTGATTTCACGCGGATGATGATACAGGGAATCAAAAATATTTCCTAGAACGCGCTTAATCGTATGGAGTGCAAAGGGATTAAAGAAAAAGCAACAATCTGCTTGATCTGGCAATTCATAAAGCGCCGCATCACCTAGCACAAAACTTACCCGATTGCGCGCTGCTGGGCTTTCACCATTGGTAAGAGCCTTTTCATACAATCGTTCATCGTATTCGATACCAATAGAGTGACAACCTGTTTGGTACGCCATAAAAATGCTGACACGACCCTTGCCACTGCCATAATCGATGAGCGTATTTTTCTTGCGAATATAACCACTATTTGCCAAGCGCTCTAGCACGCAATAATCCGTTGGCTCGTATGGATGATGCTCCGTATCGGACCGACTATCATCACGACCTGCTGTCTTTATTTGTAAAACCTGTTCCCATTCCTGTTCACTTGTCATAAATCTAATCCTATCATGAGGTCCCAATTATACGGACTATTATTACTACTAACCTTGATATGTATATACTATACCCTTATTAGAGCAATATTTACAAATTAAAGGCAATCATGTATCATAATATATGACAAAGGAAGTCAATGTGAGACACGTTTTCACGCAAACAAAAAAGGAGGGTGGTGGCCCTCCTTTTTTTGTGCTAGTTACTGACGGAAGTAACCATCTAGCCACTTGCAGATGTAGTGACAGGTTACACCTGCTACGATGGATACTATTAAGGAAATCAAAGTGTCAAACACGTTTTCACCCCCTTTCTGTTACCAGTCTGGGGCAGTAACACCTATAGTATACAACAAAAGCACCTATCTTAGGTGCTTTTGTTGTATCTAAACACGTATCGATGCTAATATGGTATACTATGTGTAATATATCTATTTTTCTCATGTGCAGAATATAAAAGGAGAATCTATTTACATGGACAGTGATCTGACCTTAGATTTTATAATTATCATCGTATTAATCATCGCGAATGGCTTGTTCTCCATGACGGAGTTAGCCATCGTCAATGCTAAAAAACGTAAACTCGAAGAAATGGCAGAGGCAGGCAATGAGCGTGCAAAAAAAGCCTTTGAATTAGCAGAGAATCCAAATAATATGTTTTCTACTATTCAAATTGGTATTACTCTCGTTGGTATTTTAACTGGTTTATATTCTGGTGCGACCTTCTCTGGTCCATTAGAAGAGTTTTTAGTAGCTAATATTCCAAGTATTGAGCCCTATGCAGCATCCCTTAGCTCCTTACTTATCGTTGCTATTATCACCTATTTATCCCTCGTTATTGGCGAGCTCGTACCAAAACGATTGGCTTTAAATAGTCCTGAAAGCATTGCCGTAGTAGTAGCAAAACCGATTTATTGGTTATCTGTAGCATTGAAACCTATCGTTAGCTTCCTCGGCGTTTCCACAGAATTCCTTTTAAAATTACTAGGTGTAACTGTGAAAGAAGAGGCTCCTGTTACAGAATCCGAAATTAACAAGATGCTCACCGAAGGCGTTGCTATGGGTGCGTATGAAGAAGAGGAACCTATCCTTGTGGAAAATATCTTCCACCTAGCAGATATGAACGCTGGTGACATCATGACACCTCGTACACAGCTCAAATGGATTGACCTTAATGGCACAGAGGATGAAATTATGGAAGTCCTCAAAAATGCCAATCATTACCGCATCCCTGTAGGTACCGATTCCTTGGACGAACTAAAGGGTCTCGTAACGGTATCTGACGTATTGGTACAGATCATGCAACGTCCTAGCGAACGCTCTATTCATGATATTATTGAATCTTGTTTGAAAGAACCATTACTCATTCCAGAATCCATTACGCTCATGAAATTATTGAATGTACTCCGCACAGAAGGCGTTCATGAAACGATCGTTCTCGACGAGTACGGCGGTTTCAGCGGTCTTGTAACATTACATGATATTATGGAAGAAATCGTTGGTCTCATGCCTTCCGGTGAAGAAGAAATCATGGAAGAAGAAAATAAAATTGTCGAACGTGAAGACGGCTCCTGGCTTGTAGATGGCCTTCTCGACGTAGACGAATTTAAAGAATTCTTCCACATCGATGAAGAATTACCAGGCGAAGAAAAAGACTTGTACAAAACAATGGGCGGTCTATTAAACGTTCTCTTTGGCCGCATTCCAAAAGAATTAGACAAAGCAAAATGGAATGGCTATACCTTTGAAGTAGTAGATATGGATAACACCCGTATCGACAAAATTCTTGTAACCTATGAAGAACCTATCGTAGTACAAGAAACAGAAGAAAAAGAGTAATACCTACTAGCTTCCTACTAGCTTGTAGATTTATGAGCATTGTAGATATATAAAGAGTGAGTTCTCCTATGGAGGACTCACTTTTTATATATCCCCCTAGCCGTTTACATATAAATATAGTATTATTAAATTGTATAAAATATATAATAAAATCTAATAGAGCTATTATCTAAAATAACTCTAATGGCTAAATTAGAGTTACTTTCATAAAATATATAGTCCTATGATTACTAATGTGTAGTTGTGTGTCATAGGGCTTATGTGTGGTATAAAGGAGAGATTCTATGAATCAACGAGTCATAGCAACCATAGGAGCCCTTTTAATAGGGACTGCTATAATCAGTGGTTGCGGATCTGAAAAGCAATCTGAGGATACTAGCCTCAAGGTGCGCACCATCACCATCGGTGAAGAATCTGGTACTACTAGTGCTGGCTATGCAGGCACTATCCATAATAAAACGGAAACAAACTTAGCCTTTCAAATTGGGGGTCGCGTCATCAACAAATTTGTCAATGTCGGTGATACTGTACAAGCAGGCCAAGTAATTGCTCAAATCAATGGTTCAGATACATCAGCTCAAGTACAAAATGCTGAGGGTGCTGTAAAAGCTGCTCAATCGGCCTATGAATTAGCAGAAACCAATGCGAAACGATATCGCGAGCTCTATGCTCAACAAGCGATTAGTAAGTTGCAATTAGACCAAGCAGAAAACCAATTGAATGCCACATCTGCCCAATTACAACAAGCACAGGCCAGCCTCAACTTGAGTAGCAATCAAAATAGCTATACTAATTTGACGGCTCCTGATACAGGTATTATTACTGCTTTCAATATTGAAGCAGGCCAAGTCGTAGCAGCTGGTCAAAGCGTTGGTACCTTAGCGGCTGGTCACGACCCAGAAGCGGTCATTGCCCTTCCCGAACAAGAATTGGCCAAGATTCATGTGGGCAGTCCTGCCAATATTACATTTTGGGCTCTACCAGATGTAACTGTGCAAGGTGTGGTGCGAGAAATTTCACCGGTTCCTGACCCTGTAGCAAGAACGTATACCGTAAAAATTGCATTACAAAACCCTCCTAAAGAGGTACAACTAGGCATGACGGTCAATGCAAATCTATCTACCACAGATAGCACCAATATTTCTATTCCATTGACGGCTCTTGTGAAAGACTCTAACGGTAATAATGCAGTGTATATTATACGAGATAAGAAGGCTCATCTCGTTCCTATTAAGACCGGTGAGTTCGGTAAAAACTCCGTCATCGTTACATCTGGTTTAGCTAAGGGCGACATTGTCATCACCGCAGGTACTCAACAATTACAAGAAGGGACGGCGGTTAGTCAATGAAACAATTTAACTTAGCCGAATGGGCCCTCAAACACAAGTCCATTATCTACTACTTCATGGCTGTGCTACTCACCTTTGGCATCTTCTCATATAACCACATGGGGCGTATGGAAGACCCAGACTTTACGATGCGTACCATGGTGGTCGGCGTTGCTTGGCCAGGGGCTTCCCCACAAGAAATGTCAGATCAGGTAACGGACAAATTAGAAGAAAAACTGCGCGACCTTCCGGGCGTGGATTATACAAAATCTTTCACAGATGGCAGCAAATCAGTTATTTATATTAATCTGAAAGAAAACCTACCATCTGATAAAATCCGCCCCGCTTGGGAAGAAGCGCGGAACATGATTAACGACGAATGGAAATCACTGCCGCAAGGCGTTCAAGGACCGACCATCAATGACAGATTTGATGATGTATACGGCATTATCTACGCCATTAGCGGCGATGAATTCTCCTATGAAGAAAAGCGTCAACAAGCGGAAGACTTAAAACGTCAGCTTTTATCTGTTCCAAACGTTAAGAAAATCAGCCTTATTGGGGTTCAACAACAAACCCTTAATGTAACGATTAATAAGGATAAATTAGCATCCTATAAAATCAGTACACAACAGCTGTTAACAGCTATCAAACAGCAAAGTATGATGGTACCAGCTGGTATGATTACAACGGATACCAATAATGTATATCTTCGAGTAAACGGTCTATTCGATAGCCCTCAAGCCGTACAAGATATGCCTATTCGCATCAACAATCAAACCTTGCGCCTTGGCGACATGGCTGATGTAACCATGACCTACCAAGATCCTAGTGATCCTCAATTCTACTATGAAGGAAAGCCAGCTATAGGTATTGCCATCTCCATGGATGCAGGTGGCAATAATGTGGAATTTGGTGAAGCTATCGATAAAAAGCTAGCAGAGTTGAAGAAAACCATACCTGCAGGTCTTGAACTCGATCAAGTATCAAATCAGCCACATATTGTTAAGGAATCCATTGGTGACTTCTCACAATCCTTATTTGAAGCCATCGCCATCGTATTGCTCGTAAGCTTTGCATCTCTTGGCTTACGTACAGGTGTAGTTGTAGCCCTCACCATTCCAGTCGTTGTGTCTACCACATTCATCTTGATGTATGAAAGCGGAATCTATTTGCACAAGGTTAGCCTTGGTGCTCTTATCTTGTCGCTAGGCCTTCTCGTAGATGATGCCATCATCGTAGTAGAAATGATGAGCGTTAAGCTCGAAGAAGGTTTGGGTCACTTTAGATCTGCTACCTTCGCTTACCAATCAACAGCATTCCCTATGCTATCTGGTACGCTCATTACCTGTGCTGGCTTCTTGCCATTAGCATTAGCACAAGGTATGGTAGCAGAGTTTACAAAATCTCTATCCATCGTTGTATTTATGGCTCTCATCCTATCATGGTTCGCCTCTGTTCTCGTCAGCCCTGTTCTCGGCTATAAAATCATAGAAAACAAGGCTCCAAAACCTGAATCCGAATGGACCAAACGAGACCGTATCATGCACAATCTCAGTATTACATTCTATGATAAATTTGAAAGACTGTTACATTGGGCTTTAGGACATCATAAGGTAGTATTACTCATCACCTTAGGTGCCTTTGTGTTATCCCTACTTTCACTACCATTGATTAAGCAGGAATTTTTCCCATCATCAACGCGTAATGAAATCATCGTATCCATGCAATTTCCTCAAAGTTCATCCATTGAATACACTGCAAATCAAGCAAAAATCATCGACGAACACCTACAAGGTAACGAACATATTTCCACCTTTACATCCTACATTGGACAAGGTTCTCCACGTTTCGTCCTCACCTTGGAACCGGAATTACAACGGAACAATTTCTTGCAATATGTAATTGTCACAAAATCCTTAGAGGATCGCGATAAATTATATGCAGAATTGACGCCATACTTAAATGAAGAATTCCCATCTGCCCTTGTAAATACGCAATTCTTACAAATTGGTCCACCATCCAAATATCCAGTTATGCTCCGCGTTTCTGGACCTGATCAAAAGGTGGTAAAAGAAATTGCCAATAAGGTAAAAGACAAGATGCAAGGCGACAAGGACTTACATAACATAGCCTTTGACTGGCCAGATACGGAACCAGTAGCCAATGTTCATATCGATCCTAATAAGGCTCGTTTACTTGGTATCGATAGCTATGCCGTATCCTTACACTTGCAAAGTCTATTATCTGGTACAAAATCTGGGGAATACTACGAAGGTAACCAAACAATTCCTGTGACATTCCGTTTAGGAGATAATGAACAACACAACTTAAGTGCTCTGTCCTCCTTACCAATTCAAACAGGCAATGGTTCCTACGTACCGCTTAGCCAAATTGCAACTATCACTATGACGCAAGAGGATGGTATTATCTGGCATCGCAATATGATGCCAACCATCAGCATTCACGCCAATGTGAAAGCTGGTGTTTTAGGCAATGCGAAAACAAAAGAGGTTTATAAATCCTTACAAGACATTCGCGATTCCTTGCCTACAGGCTATACCATTGAACTTGATGGAGCCGCTGAAAAGAGCGTCACAGCTGTACAAAATCTAGTAACACCAATGCCAATTATGCTCTTTGTGATCATGACAATCCTCATGTTCCAATTGAAGCGTATTGCCCTTATGTTCATGGCTTTGCTCACAGCACCTCTCGGATTAATCGGCGTCGTATTAGCTCTCAATATTACGAGAACACCATTAGGCTTTATGGCTATTCTAGGTATCATCGCCCTTTCGGGTATGATCATCCGTAACTCCATTATCTTGTTAGACCAAATTGAAATCCACAAAGCAGAAGGACAAAAACCACTTGAAGCGATTATCAACTCCGCTACACTTCGTTTCCGTCCTATCATGCTCACCGCTATCGCAGCGATTTTAGGCATGATTCCTCTTATGGGATCTGTATTCTGGAGCCCACTTGCCATCGCCTTTAGCGGCGGCCTACTAGTGGCAACAATTCTAACACTTATCGTATTACCAGTTATGTACGCAACATGGTATAAGATAAAATAAGATAATAAAGAGCAATATAAGATAAAACCTAATACAAAATCCCCCTATAAAAGTTTCTAACACTTTTATAGGGGGATTTTAATAACTATTATATAAATAGCAGGGCTTTCCCCTGCTATTTTTTAGTCCTAAGAATACATTGCACCTTACTTATTTTCCTTAAGATTATATTAATAGTAATATCTGATGTAGTCTATTAACTATTAAACTACAACGGCTGTGCCATTGCATGTAACCATGAGCATACCATTTTCTGCACCTACTGTGCTGTATTGGAAGGATACGCCGATAACAGCATTAGCACCCATTTTAGAAGCCCGTTGAGACATTTCATCAAGAGCTGCTTTGCGCGCACTCATCAAAGAATCTTCATAACTGCCACTACGACCACCAACGATGTCGCGAATACCAGACATGAAATCTTTCACAAAGTTACGGCCTTCTACGACCTCACCAAATACAATACCTTTGTACTCTTGTACAGGTTTATTTTCAATATGCATAGTTGTAGTAATAATCATAATTGTATCCTCTCTAATTGACTACAATATATTTTGATTAATTATAGCAAGGCTTTCACCGAAATACAATCACATATTATATAAAAAAGACCTGTTCACTATTTCATAATGAACAGGTCTAATTATGTTATTATTTATCGAAATCGCGGTCTAGGTTAACCTCTTTCAATGGAACAAGTTTTGTTTTCTTGATGTATTTGTAACCTAAGTATACTGCGAAGAAGATTGGCAATCCGATGTACGCAACGGATACGCCATACCAGTCGATTGTATCGCCTGTGAAAGCGGAGTAGTTTTGACCAGCAATGATGATGACGCAAAGAATGAACGCCAAGATTGGACCCACTGGGAATAACCACGCTTTGTAAGGCAATTCACTAAGATCTCTGCCTTGTGCAATGAAGGCACGGCGGAAGCGATAGTGAGAAACAGCGATACCAACCCATGCGATGAAACCGCATAGACCAGAGATATTAACAATCCATGTATATGCAGTACCTTCGCCGATGAAGCTTGTAAGGAATGCAAATAAACCGATTGCTGTAGTTAAGATTAACGCTGGCACTGGAACACCACGTTTATTAAGCTTACCGAAGATTTTTGGTGCTTGTCCTTCTTTAGCAAGTGCGTACAGCATACGCGTAGAAGAATAGAGACCAGAGTTACCAGCACTGAGTACTGCCGTTAAGATGATAGCATTGATAAAGCTAGCAGCAAAGGCAAAACCAAAGCGGTCGAATACGAGTGTAAATGGAGAAATAGATACATTCTCTACACTAGAATTCAATAGGTTTGGATCAGTGTACGGAATTAAGAAACCGATAACTATGAAAGCACCGATATAGAACAATAGAATACGCCAGAAGATTGTATTAATCGCTTTTGGCACGTTCTTTTCAGGGTCTTCTGCTTCACCAGCGGCTACGCCGATAAGCTCAGTACCTTGGAAGGAGAAACCAGCCACCATGAAGATAGCGAGGATAGATTCCCAACCACCTACGAATGGCGCTTCCCCTATTGTCCAGTTCGCAAATCCTGGAGATGTACCGCCAATGCCAAAGATAAGCATAAAGCCACAGAACAGGAATACGAATACAGTAATAACCTTGATGCTAGAGAATACATATTCACTTTCACCAAAGGAACGTGTGGATAAATAGTTCAAGCCGAATAAAACGAGCAAGAACAGAGCAGACCATACAATGGCAGGCACATCAGGGAACCAGTATTTCATGATAAGTGCCCCTGCTAAAACTTCAGCAGCCAATGTAATAGCCCAGTTAAACCAGTAGTTCCAACCTAAAGCAAAACCAAAGGCAGGGTCTACATAGCGTTTTGCATAGGTCCCGAAGGAACCTGGAATCGGCAAGTACGTCGCCATTTCACCAAGAGATGTCATGAGGAAGTACACCATGATACCGATAAGACCGTAAGCTACAAGCGCACCACCTGGGCCTGCTGTACTTACCACTTCACCACCAGCTACGAATAAGCCTGTACCGATGGCGCCACCTAAAGCGATCATATTCATATGACGCGCCTTTAGGGAACGTTTTAAATGTTGATCTTTATTAGAGGTAAACTCTACATTATTATTTTGATTTTCAGCCATGGGTCACCTCTTATAAATCTAAATTACGCACATATTTTGCGTTATCTTCAATAAATTTACGACGAGGTTCTACCTTATCGCCCATGAGAACGGTAAAGATTTTATCAGCTTCGATAGAATCCTCTAAGCTAACTTGTAAAATCGTACGATTTTCAGGGTTCATAGTAGTTTCCCATAATTGTTCAGGATTCATTTCACCTAAACCTTTGTAACGTTGGATTGTAATACCATCGCGGCCTACTTCATCAAGTTTAGCTGTAAGCTCTGCATCAGAGTATACATACCAGTGGGACTTGCCCTTCTTGATTTGGTACAACGGTGGTTGAGCAATGTAGATATGACCTTCCTCTACCAATGGTTTCATATAACGGTAGAAGAATGTTAACAACAATGTACGGATATGAGCACCGTCAACGTCCGCATCGGTCATAATAATAATCTTGTTATAGCGAGATTTTGTAATATCGAATTCTTCACCAATGCCAGTACCGAATGCAGTGATCATGGAACGAATTTCGTTATTCGCTAAAATCTTATCAAGGCGCGCTTTTTCTACGTTAAGAATCTTACCACGCAAAGGCAAAATCGCTTGGTAACGACGGTCGCGACCTTGTTTTGCAGAACCGCCCGCAGAGTCACCTTCGACTAGATAAATTTCAGTCATAGATGTATCTTTTTCGGAGCAATCTGCCAATTTACCAGGAAGGCTAGATACTTCTAAGGCATTTTTACGGCGAGTTAAGTCGCGAGCTTTACGAGCTGCCTCACGAGCACGGCTTGCCATTGTTGCTTTTTCGATGATTTTCTTCGCATCTTGAGGATGTTCTTCGAAGAATGTTCTAAGACCTTCAGATACGATAACATCTGTAATACCTTTTACTTCGCTATTGCCAAGTTTAGTTTTAGTTTGGCCTTCAAATTGAGGTTCCAATACTTTTACAGATACAACAGCTGTCAAACCTTCACGTACGTCTTCACCGGAAAGGTTGGACTCATTTTCCTTGATCAAGCCAGCTTTACGGCCATAATCATTGAGGGTACGAGTTAAAGCGGCACGGAAACCAGAAAGGTGAGTACCACCGTCAACAGTGTTGATATTATTTACGAAGGACAACAAGTTTTCGCTGTAGCTATCGTTATATTGCAATGCTACATCTACTACTACGTCGTCTTTTGTATTTTCAATGTCGATAACAGTAGGGTTTACTACTTCTTTATTTTCGTTCAAGAAAGCAATGAAAGAACTCAAACCACCTTCGTAGTGGAAGCTTTCAACACGAGGTTCCTCTTGGCGCAAATCGCTCAATGTAATGCGAAGACCTTTGTTAAGGAATGCCAATTCTTGTAAACGAATTTTTAATGTATCAAAGTTGAATACTGTAGTTTCAAAGATTTCAGCATCTGGCTTGAAGATAACTGTAGTACCAGTACCTTCTGCTTTGCCGATTTCATGTAACTCGGACGTCTTATGACCACGAGCGAATGTAATCTCTTGAATGATGCCGTTTTGAGATACTTGAACCTTAGTCCATTCACTCAACGCATTTACTACGGAAATACCTACGCCGTGAAGACCACCAGATACCTTGTAGCCGCCACCGCCGAATTTACCGCCAGCATGCAATTTTGTTAATACTAACTCAACCGCAGACATACCGGATTCATGCATCCCTGTAGGAATACCACGACCATCATCGACAACAGTGATGCTGTTATCTTCATTAATGGATACTTCGATATGTGTAGCGTAACCTGCAAGCGCTTCGTCTACAGAGTTATCTACTACTTCATAAACGAGGTGATGTAAACCGCGAATGGACGTACTACCAATGTACATACCAGGGCGTTTACGTACCGCGTCAAGACCCTCAAGAACCTGTATATTCTGAGCGCCATAATTTTCTTCAGGCATGAAACAAACTCCTCCTAACAATCTATCACACTGTACTCGATTGAAATATAACAACACATGTACAGAATAAATCTTATCTCTTTATTATACTATAAAACTCATCAATTCGTCTCATTAAAGTCTTAATGCTAATACCAGATCCATAAACGCAATCATCAGTGACTACATAGGTCTTGATTTGCTCCTCTGGTACCATGGCGATATACTCTAGCGTTTCATAGTGATGAATAGGACTTTTATGGGACTTTCCGCCCTTGGCGTGCACCATGGTAATGATGGATTCGATAGGCACGGAAACGGTATCCCCAATATGAACGTACATAGGAATGCCTCCTCTACTTTTCTAATGTCCCATTTAATGAATCAATTTTCCGCTGTTCCTCTTCTGCAAGGAACTTAGATCGATACTTGTTACACAAATTAATAACATGCTGGTCTGTTAACTCATCAGGCTTCTTATGAGTGATGAGCATAGCCACCATATACATGTGACGGCGATTAATGGACCCTTTATAAATTTTATCTAAGTAAAAGTATATAGATTCCCGCATGGCTTCTGCAAAATCTGGGAAGGTACACTGTATAAACTGCTGACAATCGCTATATTTAAAGTACGGATACTTTCTAATAACCGCCTTAATATCCTTAATATGAGCGCGATGCAATTCATATTCACAGGTCGGACAGATTTCTCTTTTAGATTCCATATGCATGCCGCATCGCTTACAACGATGATACCCATGCTGCTCTAAATAGATTTCCCGCTTTCGAGCCGTAATTTGTACTTTTCTGAAAGCAGCCTTTAATTCTTCGTTATCTGTCTTCTCTAACGATTTATCGATGGCTTCTACGTCTTCTTTTGAAAGTACGATATCTGAGAAATTAATACGTTTTGTAATAATCTGTTCATCAGGCAGTGAAATCGATGTATCAGTATTAGCTTTCACATAGCTCTGACGTTTCATAATAAAGCGAATATCTTTGATTACCTCTTGATGGTAATACTTGTTAACAGCCTCAATGATACGTCGTTTTTGCATCTGTAATTCCTGCATCCACATGGAGTTATCTGCACTAATAACCATGTCTGGAGGCTTAATAGATACAATTTTCGTATGCTCCGCAATGACATCGCCCACTACATCACGCCACTTGTGAACGAGGGTATTTAATTTATATTGTTCCAGTAAATTCAGTTTTGATAAGGCCTTTGGTAAACAAAGATCAAGGCTGTCCATACTGAACCTTTCCCCCTTCACAAGAAATAAATTGAACAGATTTCAAATTTTTAAAATCGTGAATATCTGTAGTAGTAATAAATGTTTGAATACGTTTATGAATAAACTGCAATAAATTCGCTCGTCTCGATTCATCAAGTTCGCTCAATACATCGTCTAGTAGCAGAACTGGATATTCCCCAACCTCGGACTTAATAAACTCAAGCTCACTCAACTTTAAGGACAATACAGCCGTTCGTTGCTGCCCTTGGGATCCAAATTTCTTTAAATCCATCGCATCAGAGAAAAATCTAAGATCATCGCGGTGAGGACCTACGCTGGTGGTCATCCGATGACGATCCTGCGGCAACGCTGCTTTAATGCGCTCGTAAAAGCCTTCCTTTGTAAATTCTAAGGATCCATTATCCATATATGGCTGTTCATAACCAATGGTCAAATTCTCGAGGCCACCTGTCAATTTACGGTTCATTAAATCGATGAGAAGATTGATTTTCTTCAAGCTTTCTAACCGTTTCTTTACGATAAAACTCGCCATATCGGCTAATTGCAAATCCCATTCTTCAAGAGGTATGTTTTTCTTCCCTCTATATTCTTTAAGAATTGCATTGCGCTGCTGTAATAACCGATTATACTGCATCAACTGATGATAGTACGTAGCGCTAGTCTGAGAGATTTCCATATCGAGGAAACGTCTACGTCCTGACGGCGTTCCTTTGATGAGTTGTAAATCTTCAGGACAGAAGATAACTGTATTTAATGTACCAATCAATTCTTTTTGAGATATTTTAGTATCGTTTAAACGAATATCCTTAGGACCTTGGCGGAATAATTTAATATTTACCTTTTGAGGCGTATCCTTTTTCTCAAACTTAACAACAATGCCTGCTTCCTCAGCATTGAACATGAGCATATCTGACGTATCGTTGGTCCGATGGCTTTTACCAATGGTACCCACATAGATAGATTCGAGGATATTCGTCTTACCAGCCCCATTGGTGCCGTGCAAAACGATAATCTCCGGATTAAACTGAATTGTTACATCCTTGTAATTACGAAACTGGAATAATTGCAGTGAGTCAATTCTCACCGATTATGCCTCCTCTTGAGTAATCACGAGATCTACATCGATACCTTCACAAGAAATCACGTCCCCAACGCGGCATTTCTTTCGCTTTTCTGTGACAACTTGGCCATTCAAAGTAAGAATACCTTCATCGATAAAGGATTTAATTTGACCACCTGTTTCAATAATGCCTTCTAACTTCAACAACTGATCAATTTGAATGTACTCCGTATGAATGGGTACCTGCTGTTGCTCTTTCATAACGTCCTCCTATAGTGGACAATTTATAACTATATGGGAATTAGGTAACGATGACTTTTAATCATCATTACCTAATAAAAATATGTATATTAATTCATAAAATTATACGGCGTAGTAATTATATTATCAATAAACCAATTGTAGACATCAATATCTAAGATTTTTAATTATTTAGCACCAGAGTACAGGTCGCTCGCTGAGCATTTTTCTACGAAAAATTGCACGCTCCGACCAAAGTGATGTGTGGCTGGAACCCAAAGCACAGTTCTTCACTGTGGATTTTCTTAGATAACTTTGTTATCTAGAAAATCTTACGTTCAGAACAAAGCGATGCAGTGTCTCTGTCGTCGCAAGCTCCTCCATTGACTACTGCCCTGCTTTTACTTTTAAGAATTCGTACGAACTGGTGTTACTACGTATGTATAGTTCGGATTATTGTCTTGGCGAATGACAACTGGACCATTTTGTTTTAAGAACAAGTGGATGTTGTCGCCTGTGCTGTGGCGCAAGATATCGGAGATGTAGCGACCGTTGAAGGAGATTGTGAAAGGTGTGCCTTTAAATTCAACATCTACGTCTTCTTTTGCCATACCGATTTCAGTATTTTGAGTAGACAATGTTACATTACTTTCAGACCAATCATAACGAATTACGTTATAGCTGATATCTTTAGCCAATAAGGATACGCGGTCAACAGCACCAGCAAATTCACGGCGGTCGATAACAGCGCTAGAGTCGAATTGGGAAGGAATTACCTTTTCATATTCAGGATAAGTACCTTCAATTAAACGAGAAATAATGTAAATCGATTCAAAGTTAAATACGATTTGTGTGCGGTTCCAAATGATGTTGATCATGGCTGGATTATCTGTTGGTAACAAACGAGATACTTCAGCTAACGTTTTTGTAGGAATGATAGCGCGCATTGGTGTAGTTGCTGGTTCATCAATGGTAATTTTCTTAACAGCCATGCGGTGTGTATCAGTAGCAACCATTGTTACTTCGTTTTCTTTGATTTCAAGAAGAGCACCAGTAAATACAGGACGATCTTCATCTGTTGCAGCTGCATAGTTTGTTAAATCGATGAGTTCTTTCATAGCAAAGCTATCGATGTTTACATGATCTTGGTCGTGAATTTGTTCAACCAAGGAGAAATCATCTGGGTGTAATGTAACAAGATTAAATTCGGAAGATCCAGATGTGATGGTTAAAGAATTTCCGTCTTCTGGTTTGTAAAGTTCAATAGTATCGCCAGGCAATTTGCGGATTAACTCTTGAAAATAACGGGAACCTACAACTAATGTGCCAGGTTCTTTGATGTCGCCATCGATGGTTAAACGAATACCGAGTTCAAAGTCGTTACCTTGCAATTCTACTTGACCATTTTTTGTTGTCATGTAGATAGCACCTGGTAAGTTGGAACTTGTTTTATTTTGAGATACCTTTTGCAATACGTTGATTGCTTTTTGGAGATTTGCTTTTGGGAATGTAATGTGCATTTATAACTCCTTTATGATGTATATTTGATTAATAATAATTTATTATTTTGCTTTACATTATATTTTCTATTTGTTTGTATGTACGATTTACATATAGTGTAGAAGCACTAATAACTATTGTCTTGTTTGTAATTTTCTATGTTTGCTATCGTAGATGCTCTATAGATATTCTGCGATAGATCTGTTTCTACTGGTTTTTTGATTGTTTGTTAGTTTTAGTAGTAGTAATAGTAGGGGCCTGTTCATATGTGTAAAAGTTAATTGGCGCCACTAACTGTGTGATTTCTCGGTTGTGTATAACTATGTTGATAGTTTGTAACCACTTATCCACATACTCACAGCGGAGTACGGTTTTTAGGATATCCACAAAGTTACGCACAATATATCCACAGAGTTATCCACAGGTTGTTAATTTCTGTTTAATTTCAGAAATCATGTTCTTAGTTTCTTCATTTCGTTCAATTTCCTTCGTAATTTTATCGTACGCATGGAGAATTGTCGTATGGTCACGAGAGAAGGCTGCTGCAATTTGCGGATAACTTTCATTGATCATATCACGGCATAGGTACATGGCCACTTGCCGCGGGAATGCGAACTGTGCCTTACGCTTCTTACCGAGCAAGTCTTGCTTTTTAATATTGAAATAAGAACTTACAAAATTTTGGATGCTTTCAATAGTGACCATGTTCACCTCTTCGGTATGAACGAGGCCAGCCAAGGCTTGTTTAGTGTATTCTAGGTCGATAGATTCAAGACGTTGATCGATGGATGCGGTGCCGATTAATTTGGTGAAAGCACCTTGCAACACCCGGACGTTTTCACTAAATTGTAACGCCACATAGTTGATGGAGTCGTTATCGATGCGGATAACACGGTTCTTTTTATATTCTCGTTCCAGCAAAGATCTAAAGATGGCGATGCGCGTTTCTAAATCTGGATTTTCCATGGTAGCAATGTAGCCAGCTTGGAAACGAGAACGAAGACGGTCTTCGAATTGCTCCATATCGTTTGGCATCGTATCAGAGGTGAGGACGATTTGCTTGTTGTTATTTAATAACTCATTGAACGTATTAAATAGCTCAGTTTTCGTACTTTCACGACTTTCAAGGAACTGAATATCGTCAATCATGAGCACGTCAATGTTACGGAATGTGTTGCGGAATAATTTACCTTGGTTACGCTGCAATGTTTCGACGAAAATGTTCATAAAGTTTTCGCTCGTAATGGACATAACCTTCATGTGTGGATGATTTTCTTTGATGGCGTTTCCGATAGCGTGCATTAAGTGCGTTTTACCGAGGCCTGACGGGCCGTAGATAAAGAGCGGATTATAGTCACCGCCTGGGAACTCTGCTACATTTTGAGCGGCTCCAAATGGAATGCGGTTGGCGTTACCCGTAACGTAATTATCGAAACGGTACGCTGGATTAAGGTTAGATAAGGATAAATCTACAGGTACATTATCAGATTGTAATGTAGGTGTTGTAGTTTCAACTGTTTTACTAGGCGCTACCATTGGCTCATCTGGAATATTCACAGGAGCTGGTGTGCGGTCGATATAGACAGGCTCCTGATACACCGGTGTGTAGAACTCATCTTGTTGAGCTTTTTCCTCTACCACAGGTGGTAACGGCATTGGTGGAGCCACTACAGGTGCATCATCGATGAGATTTTCATCAACAAAGGTAGTATCTACACTCTCTTGATTGAAATCAAATAACACCATATCTCGATGGGAACCGATAACCGTAGTAATAGCATCCTGCAAAGCCTTGCTGATCTGTGGCTGCTGATCGATTAAGTTTTTAACAAATGTTTGCATGACCCCTATATGGATCGAATGACTGTCGAGAGACATGGGAATCAACGATGACGTGACGCGCAAGTACAACGCGTCAGGCAAATGTTGCATGTTCTTTTTCGCCTCTTGCAATATATGTTCCCATATATTATTCAAATCAAATGACTGCATGACGTGCCTCTTGTGTATAACTATTGCGATAAATGTGTATAACTTTAGGAATAATGTGTATAACTATTGTGAAAGCTGTGGAAAAACCTGTTATTCCTGTGAATAACCTGTGCACAACCTGTGAATAAGTGAAAATAAAATTCTCTTCCAACCAGATAATAACTGACTTTATAGATTACACAGGTCAAAAGAGAAAAAATGTGGATAACCTTAAAAGTTATCCAACAAAAACTTATAAAAATATATACTTTTTCCTAATTTCAAGTATGATTGTACCAAAAAATAAGTAATTTGTCATTCAATCTGTGGATAACTTTTATAAACTGTTTGTAATGTATATCTTAAATTTCTTTGGGTATATCTATTACTTTTGGGGGAGGAAGTGAAACTACTTTTATCGCTCCATCCTGACGCAAGTCGCTCAAAAAGTAGTTTCACTTCCCCTCCTCCTATAAGATAATTTTTATGATTACTATACACACAACTGGAAAAGTAATAGATATACCTTTTAGCAATCTACATTAGACCTGTTTATAAAACGTTATCAACACAACTTAAATGAAAATTGGGGAGAGAAGTCAGAGGAAATTAACAACATCTACTACTATCCTCTTCCCAAAAGAGATCAAAACATGAATTTGTCTAATATAAAAAATTAGAATGTGAGTTCTTGTATTGATATAAATTGATGTTACGTTTACATCGTGTAGTGGTGTGTAAGGTGAAATTAGGATTACTTTAGGGTGGGAATATAGGGTCCTTTTGAGCGACTTTACGCGTCGTATGGAGCGATGAAGGAGCCATCTTTTGGAAAAGTAACATCATTCCCTATCTCCTTCCCCAGAGGATAAAAGGTAAAATTTGAATATATCCTTAGATCCGTATTCTGAAAGACTTTTAGGTTTGATATAAAAACTGATACTACTTTTTATACTTGTGGTAGGTGTTATAGTAGACATTAGAGTGTGTTAGGAGCAGGAATAGATGTGGATTTTTGACCGACTTACGATGAGTATGGAGGGAGAAAACCACATCTATTCCTCCCCTCTTCCACCCAGAGATCAAAACATAAATTTGTCTTATATAAAAAGATTAGAATGTGAGTTCTTGTGTTGCTATAAATTGATGTTACGTTTACATCGTGTAGTGGTGTGTAAGTTGACATTAGGGTTTACTTAGGGAGGGAATATAGGGTCCTTTTGAGCGACTTTACGCGTCGTATGGAGCGATGAAGGAGCCCTATATTCCTCCCCCTGGAAACGTAACATCAATTATTGGATGAAATGTATGATAGAATTATTATAGAAATACAAGAACTCACAAGCAGAATGCCTTTATTATATTGACAAATTTACGTTTTAACTCTATAATTACCCTGTTATGGTATAAGTAAAACAATACAAAATGACGAGGAGGTGTTTTACTAATGAAACGTACTTACCAACCAAATACTCTTTGGAGAAAACGTACCCATGGTTTCCGTGAACGCATGAAAACTATCGGTGGCCGTCTCGTTTTAAAAAGAAGACGTGCAAAAGGCAGAAAACGCTTATCTGCATAATATAATAGCTGTTAGGCAGGAGAAAAAACTTGGCGCTGCTGCCAAGTTTTTCTATTCTTAGGACTTAAGGACAATGCATATGGATTATTGCCTCGATAAAGCAAGACGACTGACGCACAATAATGAATATCGCCTTGTGTATAAGCACGGTAAATACGAAGTAGGCCGTATGTGTGTACTGTATCGTATGCCCGTGGCAAAGCAACCTACTCGCATTGGTTTTGTAACAGGCAAAAAGGTTGGTTGTGCAGTGGAGCGCAACCGAGCTAGACGCCTTATGAAAGAGGTGTATCGCCTCAATCAACATTCCATTCGCGAAGGATATCATATCGTAATTGTTGGACGTGGCCCTCTGAAAAACGCTACCTACGAAAAAGCGGAAAAGGAGATTTTGTATCTCTTGCGAAAAAGCAAATTATTGGTACAAAATGATAAATAGGACCACAAGTTAGAGGCTTTGGTCCTTTTTTGTGTATATGGAGGTTTCCATGAAACGCTGTATAACTACGCTTTTACGACTTTTAATTAGGTTCTATCAGCTTGCCATATCTCCCTTAAAACCTGGATGTTGCCGTTATTATCCGACATGTTCCACATATACTTTGCAGGCCATCGAAAAATATGGTCCTTTGAAAGGTAGCTGGATGGGTTTAAAACGCATTCTTCGCTGCCATCCTTTCCACAAGGGTGGCTATGATCCAGTACCATAATCTATTTTGGATTAGGCTGGTTTTGCATTCTGTGAAAGCAACTTTCACAAAAAACATCTAGCACAGTTTTGGAAATACCTGAGCATCTGTATGGATGAAATTTAGACCATACCATAACGATATATAGATGCGCAAAGGACGGTTTCGGACTGTAAGAAAAAGGAGAAACAATGGAATTCTTAAGTAGTATATTCCACCCTATCGTTGAATTGATGACTGCATTGGTAACCTATGCGTTCCAATTAACTCAAATGGTAGGCTATCCAAGCTACGGTGTGGCTATTATCCTTTTAACAATCGTTATTAAAGCGGTTTTGGCACCACTTACTGTAAAACAAATCAAATCCATGAAGGCTATGCAAGAGTTACAGCCTCGCATGAAAGAATTGCAAGATAAATACAAAAATGATCCTGCAAAACTTCAAGCAGAAATGGGTGCATTGTACAAAGAAATGGGCGTTAACCCATTGGCTGGTTGTTTGCCTCTATTGGTGCAAATGCCATTCTTGATCGCTATCTTCTATGCTTTACAAGGCTATCCATACGATCAAAACTATGTACAATTCTTATGGCTTCCTAGTCTTGGCGAACCAGATCCAATGTACATTTTGCCAGTATTGAGTGCATTATCTACATGGATTATGTCCAAGCAAACTAGTAGCGGTGCAACTGGTGCTGCTGCGCAACAACAAAAGATTATGACAATCTTTATGCCTTTATTCATTGGTTACATCTCCCTTAACTTCCCATCTGGCTTAGTTATTTACTGGATCGTATCCAATGTATTCCAATTTGTGCAACAACATTTCATTTACAAAAGCTTAGAAGCTAAGAAATAGGAGACACTATGGAATTTATCGATGTATCTGCTAAAACCATTGAAGATGCCATTGCCAAAGGCGTAGCTCAATTGGCTGAAGATGGCCAAGAATTGGTAGAAACTAAAGTCTTGGAACAACCTTCTAATGGCTTCTTGGGCATTGGTCGTAAACCAGCAGTTGTTCGCTTATTCTTCACATCTGTAGCTAAAACTGCTACGCAAGAAGAAGTAGCTCATGTAGAAGAACAATCTGTAGCTGTTGCTTCCAAGCCAGTAGCAACAAGTGAAACAGAAGTACAAGATACAGCAGTTGAAACTTCTGAAGATGATATCGTAGAAAAACCTTCTAAAAAGGAACTTTCAAAAGAAGATCAACAAGAAATTGCTGAAAAAGGTAAACAATTCCTCGATGATATGTTTACACAAATGGGCCTCACTGTAGTTATCGAAAAAATGATGACTAAAGATAAGATTACATTCCAAGTACACGGCGAAGATTTAGGTATTTTGATCGGTAAACATGGTCAAACATTGGATGCTATTCAATACTTAACAAATCTCGTGGCTCACAAGGATGTATCTGGCCACTGCCACATCGTTGTAGATGTGGAAAATTACCGTTCTCGTCGAGAAGAAACATTGGTGAATCTCGCGAAACGCTTGGCTTCTAAGGTGAAACGCAACCGTCAAAAGGTTTCCTTAGAACCGATGAATGCTTTTGAACGTAAAATCATTCACACTGCCCTTCAAGGGGATAAAAACGTTGTTACTAACAGTGAAGGGGACGAACCATTCCGTCACGTTGTGATTACGTACAAAAAATAATATAGTGGTGCAGCTTTCAAGTGACTGATATTTTCGGTTGCTTGAGGGCTGCCCCCTTTATTCTTTAGGTTATGGTGAAAGCTAACCTAAGTTAATCTTCGCGCGGGTAAGATTGGTTTAGTTTAACTTTCACAGGCGAAGAACATATAAAAGATAATAATCGAAATACGGAGATATGTATGTATATAGATGATACAATAGCGGCCATTGCGACGCCGCCCGGCATCGGCGGGGTTGGTATTATTCGGGTCAGCGGCAAGGATAGTTTTCCTATTGTAAATAGCCTGTTCAAGAGCGCTGGCACCGTTCCTTTGATGGACCGCCAAAACAGAACGATTCAATACGGGACCATTGTGGATCCAGCAACGAACAAGACCATCGACGAGGTTCTTGTGTTATTAATGAAAGGTCCTCATTCTTACACCGCAGAAGACGTGGTAGAAATTCAGTGTCACGGCGGCATTGTGCCGGTTCGACAAATCTTGAAACTGCTCGTAAATCACGATGTGCGCATGGCAGAGGCCGGCGAATTTACGAAGCGCGCCTTTATGAACGGACGTATCGACCTCACCCAAGCGGAGGCGATCATTGATATTATTGAAGCGAAAACAGAGGACTCCCTCTCTCTCGCTGTATCGCAGCTGGACGGCACAGTTTCGTCCTTTGTAAAAGATGTTCGTGAACAGCTCATCGCCATGATTGCTCATTTAGAGGTAACTATCGACTATTCAGAAGAGGATATTGAGGATGTAACGAGCCAAGAGGTTCGCGAGCAGCTAGAGCCTATTTTGAAAGCTATGGACGATTTGTTGTCTACGGCGAACACAGGTCGCCTCATTCGCGACGGTATTACGACGGTTATTGTAGGCCGTCCAAATGCAGGTAAATCGAGCCTTATGAACGCTCTCTTGCGCGAAAACCGCGCTATTGTAACGGATATTCCTGGTACGACGCGGGATAGTATTGAAGAATATATGACCGTAGAAGGCATTTCTCTGCGCCTCATCGATACGGCAGGTATTCGAGACACACAAGATATGGTGGAAGCCCTCGGTGTGGAACGGGCTCGCGATTATATCAACAAAGCAGACATCGTGCTCTGTGTTATCGATGGGTCTACTCCATTAACCCCTGAAGAAATCGAAATTTTGACCTCTGTCAGCGGTTTGAATACCATCGTACTCCTCAATAAGTCTGATGTGGCACAAGTCGTTACAGACGAAAATATTAAAGAACACGGGACTTTTACAGCTATTGAGCGCATTAGTGCCAAAGAAGGCGAAGGCTCTGCAGTCCTCTCTAAATGGGTGCAAGAACTCGTCTACGGCGGTCGCGTAAAACAAGACAACAGCGCCATGATCAGTAACGTGCGCCACATCAGCCTCATGGAACAAGCAAAAACTCAAGTCGAAGAAGCCCTCTCCTCCATCGATATGGGCATGCCAGTGGACTTTGTAGCTACCGACCTGCGCAGTGCCTGGGAACTACTAGGCGACATCACGGGCGATACCATCCGAGAAAGCATGATCGACGAACTATTCAGTCGCTTCTGCCTTGGCAAATAACCTAAAGAAAATTCACAGTGAGGAACTTGACTCTGGGATATTCGGCCTCGTAGTTTAAATAAAATATACTTTCACAATAAGATAAGTAACAAATATAAGGAATTCAATTGATATGTACACAGTAGATAATTATGATGTCATCGTCATCGGTGGTGGTCATGCTGG
>OBVJ01000168.1_pt1 | contig 48081 bp, 50 predicted proteins | sample 1495071 | NCBI WGS metagenome assembly OBVJ01 (sample SAMEA2579985, study PRJEB22360) | human gut metagenome | reverse complement strand
TTGAGGGCAGACAGCCTCATCGGGTCAAGGGTGAAACGCCTTGCCCAGGGAAAGTTGATGCCTGCGTCAACTTGTACTGGGTATTACCTGACGCAAAATTCGCAGGATTTGCGGCTTCGCCGCCCCTTCCCCGGCCCCAGAACATCTTCGCAGGAAGGAGGAAATCTGTTTGAAACTGACACGACACAATGGACGCTCCGGCAAGCATGGCACCTATAATCCCCGCCACAATGACCGCCGGTTCGATGTGGAGAACAGCGAACACATTGACGCAGAACGGGCAAGGCAAAATGTCTACTGGGACTGCTACCGGGGCTTTACCACCCATGAGTTCCGGGAGAACCCGGAGCAGCCGGATTTCAGCTTTGAGGAAATCGAGCGGATGTATTACTACGAGCATTACGGCGGCTATGTGGAAGCTCAGAACGCCCGGAATGAGAAAACCCGGCACACCGAGCGCAACCGCACTGTGGAGGACTTGCTGAAAAACAACAAGACCTGCCCGGAGGAAAGTATCTACCAGATCGGCACGATGGGGGAATCCGTCCCGCCGGACACGCTCTTTTCCATCGTTAATGAGTTTTATGAGGAATTTGAGCGCCGCTTCGGTTCCCATATCCACATCCTGGACTGGGCGCTCCATCTGGACGAGGGAACGCCCCACATCCATGAGCGGCACGTCTTTGACTGTGAGAACCGCTACGGGGAACTGTGTCCCCAGCAGGAAAAGGCGCTGGAAGAACTGGGCATCCCTCTTCCCAACCCGGAGAAGCCCAAAGGCCGGAACAACAACCGCAAGCAGACCTTTGATGCGGTCTGCCGGACGATCCTGTTTGACATCGCCAGACGGCATGGGCTGCATCTGGATCAGGAGCCGTCCTACGGCGGGCGAGACTATCTGGAAAAACAGGATTATATCCTGATGAAGCAGAAGGAGCAGCTTGCGGCGCAGGAGCAAAAGCTGGAAGAACTGACGCTCAAAATCGAGGACGTGGAGACGTTGTTAGATGATGTTTCCGATGCGGCCTATGACAAGGCGGTGGAGGTCGTGACCGATACCGTCCGGCAGGAGACACACAAGGAAGATATTCGTCTGGTGGAAGAATCGAAAAAATGGGTGCTTTCGCCGGAGCGCAAGGCTCCAAAGAAGGAGCGTGAGTACGCCGCTGCCCGTCTGGATGGGGTCATTAACAAGATTAAAAATGTCATGCAGACTGCTCTGGCGAAAATCCAGCGGACGCTGATGCAGCCGGAGGTCAAGCAGGCCGGGAAGGAGCAGGTCAAGAAGAAAGCCAAAGAATCCATTATGGATATGCTGGCAAAGGCAAAGATCAACGCAGACCGGGATAACCGGGAGCGTTGGGAAAGGGAGGGGCGGATTGCCCCTACAAAGGAACAGGATATGGAGTTATGAGGCGTCTGGTTTTCGGGATTCAGATGCCTTTTTCTCTGTCTGGAGGTGAGAAAATCGAATGTGTTTGAAGCGGTGAAGCAGGCTGTCCCCACAAGGCAGGCTGCGGAATCTTACGGAATACAGGTTGGCAGGAACGGGATGGCCTGCTGTCCCTTCCATGATGATAAACATCCCAGCATGAAGGTTGACCGCCGGTTCCACTGCTTCGGCTGTCAGGCGGACGGGGATGTGATTGATTTTACCTCCCGTCTGTTCGGACTGAACAAAAAAGAGGCGGCCTTGAAACTGGCGGAGGATTTCTCGGTCAGCTATGACGCCAAAGGCCATGACCCGCCCCGTAGGAGGCCGGTCAAGAGAAAAATCAGCGAGGAACTGCGCTGCCGGCAGGCAGAGCAGAAATGTTTCCGGGTGCTGTGCGATTATCTGCATCTGCTGGAACGCTGGGAGAAAGAATACGCCCCGCAGACGCCGGAGGAAACATGGAACCCGCTGTTTGTGGAGGCACTGCAAAAGAAACCGTACACGGAGTATCTGCTGGATATTCTGCTGTCCGGCAGTATGGAGGAACGTGCTTCCGTAGTCGTCCAGTATGGAAAAGAGGTGAGGAAGATTGAGCAGCAAATATCAGAGTTTACCGCCAGCCACCCGGCAGGCCGCCATGAGCGCAGCCGAAGCCTTAGCGCCGGAGCAGAGCGTTGACGAGGTTCGGGAAAGCCTCTCCGTCACGGAGAAAGGCCAGCCCGCCAACACCATCGGCAACTGCCGGACGGTGTTCTGCCATGACCCGCTGCTGCGGGACGCCATACGGCTGAACCTCCTGACTGACCGGGTGGACATCGTGCGGGATTTGGGCTGGCGCAGGAACACCAGCGCCCTGACGGATACGGACGTGAAGTACCTGCTTCTCTATTTTGAGCAGAACTACGGACTGACCAGCGAGAAAAAGATGACGGCTGCTCTGTCCATCGTGGCGAACGAAAACTGCTACCATCCCATACAGGACGTGCTGAACGGCCTTGTCTGGGACGGGACGCCCCGCATCCGCTCCTGTCTCCATCACTTCTTAGGTGCAGAGGTCAGCGACTATGTGGAGGAAATGTTAAAACACTTCCTGCTGGGCGCGATCCGGCGGGTGTTTTCCCCCGGCTCCAAATACGAGGAAATGCTCTGTCTGGTGGGCGGACAGGGGGCTGGCAAGTCCAGCTTCTTCCGTCTGCTGGCGATCCGGGACGAGTGGTTCTCCGATGACCTGAAAAAGCTGGACGATGACCGGGTGTTTTTGAAGCTGCAAGGCCACTGGATCATCGAGATGTCGGAGATGCTGGCCACCAGCAGCGCCAAAAGCATTGAGGAAATCCGCTCGTTTATCAGCCGCCAGAAGGAAACCTACCGGACGCCCTACGAGGCCCAGCCCAAAGACCGGCTGCGGCAGTGCGTGTTTGGCGGTTCTTCCAACACGCTGGACTTTCTGCCCCTTGACCGGGCCGGGAACCGGCGTTTCCTTCCCATCATGATTTACCCGGAGAATGCGGAGGTTCACATTTTGGAGGACGAGGACGCTTCCAGAGCCTACCTGTTGCAGGTCTGGGCGGAGGCCATGACGGTTTACCGCAGCGGGAAGTATTCCATGAAATTCAGCAAGTCCATCCAGCGGCAGCTTGTGGAGGTGCAGAAGGATTTCATGCCGGAGGACACGGAGGCCGGGCAGATACAGGGCTTTCTGGAACACTACACCGGCAGCATGGTCTGCTCCAAACAGCTATTCAAGGAGGCGCTGGGTCACACCTATGACGAGCCGAAGCGGTGGCAGCTTCACAATATTAACGAGATCATGAACACGGTGGTGACGGGCTGGAAGCCGTTCTCCAATCCGAGGATGTTCGCCGGATACGGCAGGCAGAAGGGCTGGGAACGGGATGTTTCCGGCAACGAACTGCTCGGCAACGAAGATAGATTTGTGGAACTGAGCGAGGAAGAATGCCGCCAGTTGGAGCTTCCGAAGGAGTGGATCGCCTGAAAACGGCGGTCTGTTGCCGGGATGGTTGTCAGTTGGTTGCCGGGTTCGTTGCCGGGGATTTCCCTGTCTGGATACGGGAAAAGCCAGTAAATAAGGGATATTTTAATATTTATCCTTATCTCCGGCAACGAAAGCAACGAGATTTTTCAAAAAAATTCACAAAGTAAGATTTACAGGCCAGACGGTAGTTTACAGGTTTTTGGAGGTTCGTTGCCGGACTTCGTTGCCGGTGCTGCCGTCCGGCCTGTCTCTCTATGGAGGTAGCCTATGGAAAAAAGCAAAAATCAGAAGAATAAAGTCCGTTTTGTGGTGGTGCGGGAGTTCTCCGGGGAGAAGTCCATGCGGGAAGCCTTTGAGCAGCTCATTGAGCGCCAGACCTGCGAACACTTCGAGGAATGGCGTCATCAGCGGGAAATGGCAGAAAAAGCTGCGTAAAAACGGTTGATTCAGGGACGGGGACATGGTACTATAATGGTATCGTGTCCCTGTTCATAGAAGGAGAACGCTATGAGCAGGAAAAAACAAGTCTATGAGAAAATCACCGCTCTCTACTGCCGTATCTCTCTGGATGACGGCGGCGACAATGAGAGTATGAGCATCAGCAACCAGAAACTCATGCTCCGGGACTTCGCAGAAAAGCATGGGATGTTCCAGTATGAGTATTATGTGGATGAAGGCTATACGGGCCGCAATTTCAATCGTCCCTCGTTCCAGCGCATGATCGCTGACATTGAGGCGGGGAAAATCGGCTGTGTCATCACGAAAGACCTATCGAGGCTCGGCAGGAATTATATCGAAGCTGGAAGCTATATCGAAATCTTTTTCCCCAAACACAATGTGCGCTATATCGCCGTCACGGACGGTGTGGACAGCCTGACCCGTCAGGAAATGGACATCACGCCCTTTAAGAATATTCTGAACGATATGTACAGCCGGGATATTTCCAAAAAGGTGCTGGCGGGACGCATGACCCGTTCCCGGCAGGGAAAGTTCTGCGGCGGGCAGCCGCCTCTTGGCCTGATGCGCGACCCGGAGGACAAAGGGCATCTGATCCTTGACCCGGAAACAGCGCCGGTGATCCGAAAAATCTATGATATGGCACTGGACGGCTGGGGCTGTATGCGGATCGCAAAGCAGCTCATGGATGATAAAATCCCCATCACCAGAGTAAAAAGCAATACAGAATGTGACGTGAACTACTATTCATGGGGGAGCGCAAGGATCAGCCATATCCTGCGGAATCCCTTTTATAAGGGCGCACATCTTGTCTGCCGGACACATCAGAAAGGCATCCGCTCCAACACTTATGACATTATCCCCCGTGAGGATTGGGAGGTCATCGAGGGCTGCCACGAAGCGATTGTGACGCCGGAGGAATGGGAACAGGTGCAGGAAATCATTGACCGCAGGCCCACCATTATGAAAGGCAACGCCTGCCCCTTCTATAACCTGTTCCACGGGCTTGTCTACTGCGCCACCTGTGGGAAGTCGATGCAGGTACGGTATGAAAAGGTCGGCAGAACCGGAAAGAACCGCTTCACCGGCGAAATGCGGGAGCCGATTGATAAGGCATACTATATCTGCCAGACCTACAACCGGCTGGGTAAGAACGCCTGTACCAGCCATAAGATTGAAGCAAGAGATTTGTATAATCTGGTGCTGAAGGATATACAGGAATTGGCGGAGCAAGCCATGAAGGACGCTGATGCGTTTTACCAGCGGCTCAGCAGCCGGATGGAGTGCCGGTATCTGGTAGACGCTTCCCAGACCGAGAAAGAGCGGAAACGGCTGGAAGTCCGGAATCAGGAAATTGACGGAATGTTTTTAAGCCTGTACACCGATAAGGCCAAAGGCATCCTGACTGAACAGCGGTTTATGAAGCTGACGGCGGCGCTGGAACAGGAGCAGGAAGCCAACCAGAAGCGCCTGCACGATCTGGCGGTGATGCAGAGCCGGGCGGACGCACAGGAAAGCGAAGTCCGTACCTTTATCAAGGAAATCCGGCGCTATGCCGCCATTGAGGAACTGGACGAGTCCGTACTGAACCGGCTTATCAGCAAAATCCTGATCGGCGAAGTCAAAAAGGTGGACGGTCAGAAGGTGCAGGAAGTCAGGATCGTGTATAACTTTGTCGGGGAAATCCCGGAGATTGCAGCGTAAATAGTTTGCCCCATCTCTCATTTTGGAGGGATGGGGCTTTTGTTGTGGATAAAGTGATTTGCCTAAACGATAGTATTATCCCATATAATCCGTTCGCAGTGCTTCTACCAGATCACATTTCAGAATTTTCTTGCCACCCAGGTAATATGCCAGTGCGACAAAGCCAAAAAGTGCCGCGATAAAAAGCAGGATAGGAACAATGGGAGCCACTGCTAAAAATTCCATTGGATTCAAGTAGCTTGCCGTTATCATCATCCACACAAACACAACCGTAATCGGCAGCGTGATCAGAACGGGGCGGCCCGCTATAACGAGGGCTTCAATCCAAAACATTTTTCGCATACCTTCTGGCGTCATGCCAATGGACATATATCTCGCAAATTCTCTTTTCCTTTGCCGGATAAATCCCAACGTGTTGGAAAATACGTTAGCGATCCCGATGAAGGCCAGCAGTACACACAGCGCCCCAATTATCAGCTTGTATCCGTTCAGCATGGCATCATTGTCTATCTTTTCCTGTATCCGGTTTTCTACCTCGAAAGAAATGTCATGCCCCAGCACATTCATCAGCTCGGTTTCAATCATACTCAGTTCTGGCAAGGTTCTTTCTTTTTCTGAAAGAATGCGGATATAGGTGTCTGGTTCAGCATTTCCAATCGTCCCTCCGATTTGTTTCCAGGTGGAAAGGGACACAAATTGGACTAAAGCATAGTTATCATATTCTTCTCTCAAAACCGGTGGTTCCTGTGTAAAGCCCAAAACCGGGATCTCCACAGACGCAGCCGCATCTTCCAGGTTTTGCAAAGTCATCGTATCCTGGTTCTCGGATAAAAACGGAACGTATTCCTTGTATCTGAAATTGCTGTTTATGTTGTCCCAAATACGATTCAAAACAATGCTCCCGTTTTCCGCTGAAGAAACGCCAATCTGCTCACAGTACATGGCAAAGCTGTTATCATCCATGATTACAATAGGAGCCTGAATGGTATAAATCCCATCCACCATACTGACATTACTTCCGGCGATTGTTTCAAGGCCTCCCAGACTTTTTACTTCTTCGCTGACAGCGTCCGCCCCAATAGAACAAACGGCGGTTGCCTTTTGATAAATCACACTGTCTGTATCAGTTAAAGCATGGATTTCTTCCGTATGAGAAAAGTCCTCGATCTTTGTGTCCTCAAGCGTTGCCATCACATCCCAGGCATCCTGGTAGCGTTCAAAATAGGTATGGTTTGTACTGATTCCAGAGAGAGTAAAAAAACTCAGCATGAGAGCAAAGCCCAGAAAAGAAAGGGTTAATGACAGCGTAGCGGTTCTCAGAGATTTCTTCTGTGCTTTCAGCGCATTCCCGGCAAGTTCCCCTTCGGTTCCAAATAAAAGCGCAAGAATACGGGATTTTTTTCTCCGTTTTAGCTGCAATTCCCCAGTGTTTTTTATGGCTTCCAGTGGGGTTATCTTGCTCAATTTTCTGGCTGGCAGCCAGGCAGAAATCAGCACCGTCAAAAACGAGGTCAGAATCGTGACTGCAAACACGAGCGGATGATAGGTAAAGGCAGCTTCATGCCTGCCGACAATACCATCGGCGAGGATATTGACTGCTTGGATGGCCCCGAAAGTCAAAGCGATTCCGACAAAACTTCCGAGCAATATAGGAAGTACACAAAGCATCGCCGCTTCCTGTAAAAGACAGGTACGAATTTGCCCCGGTGTCGCCCCAATGCTGGAAAAGATGCCAAACTGATGTACACGGGCATTCATCGATACAGCAAACGAGTTATGAATGATTAAAATCAAAGACACCGATACAAGTAGGAGTACAAAGAGATAAAAAGCCATCAATAAGGGCGGATTGCTGTTCTGTGGATCGTTGATAAAATAACTTGACAACAGCGATTCATGATACGATACGGAAGTTTCAGGAACGCCTAACTGCTGGGCGATAAGAGGCATATCCTGATACACAGCCCTCATGTCATCAAAGCAAATATCGACTACAAGAGTTTGTTCGTCTGATAAATCCTCATTGATTGCCACCGTTTTTACATTGGCGAAATTTTCAATTTCGGACAATTCATCTTCTTCGAGCGCCCCGCTGATGCGTCCCTGCCAGTTTCCTTCTTCTAAAACAACGGATTCTATTTCATAATTCCAGAAATTATAAAACAAACCGCACAATAAAGAGAGAAACAGAGCAGAAATAAACGCCGCTACCAGAACGGATACGCTGGAAGCCCGATTCTTTTTGATGAATCCTATCGAATAGTCTTTCCACATATCCTTACCTCCGTTTCTGATCGCTGATGATCTTCCCATCCTCTATGGTGATAATACGATCCGCCTCCAGTGCAATCTTTTCATCATGGGTAATCAAAAGAATCGTCTGTTCTAGGTTACGGTTAGATAATTTCAGCAAGTCAATGATTTCATCTCCGTTTTTCCGATCCAGGTTGCCGGTCGGTTCATCAGCAAGCAAGAGCGCCGGACGATAAATCAAAGAACGAGCGATGGCAACACGCTGCTGCTGCCCGCCGGATAGTTGGCTGGGCAGTGCTTCCAGTTTATCTTCGATTCCCAGCGAATGTACAATCTGCTCAAAGTATTCTTTATTGGGTTTGCGCTTGTCTAACAGGAGCGGCATGAGAATATTTTTTCGGACGGTAAGGGTGGGGATAAGATTATAAAACTGATAAACCAGCCCGACCTTTCTACGCCGGAAAATGGCTGCCTGTGTTCGGTTCATGGCAGATAATTCTATTCCCTCGATAAGGACTTTCCCTTCTGTTGGCTTATCCACACTTCCCAAAATGTGCAACAAGGTGGATTTTCCTGAACCGGATGCCCCTACGATTGCTACAAATTCCCCTTTTTGTACGGACAGGTCAATGTGATCCAATGCCACAACTTGATTGTTTCCAGAGCCATATACCTTTCGGATATTTTCACATTTTAGTATTTCCATGTCACTTTCTCCTCTCTACTGAATGGTTTTACGTACAGTATAACAAAGTAAAGTGACATCTCAGTGACTGTATATCCTTATTTCAAAACAAGCACCGCCATTTTGCAAATTACAGGCGGTTATGGTTCCGTTCTGCAATTCAAAAATGGAACGGGTAAGAGCCAGGCCAATTCCAATTCCATCTCCAACCGCACACCGGCCCCGGTAAAAACGATCAAAAAGATACGGTAAGTCCTCTGTGTCAAAGCCCGCCCCGTCATCCCATACCCGAATTTCTACATAGAGAGGATTGCCTGAGTAGTCACAATGGACTACGCCGTCCGGTTTGGAATGTTCCATACAATTCTTTATGAGATTGATGAGTGCTTCCATTGTCCACTCTAAATCTCCCCAAAATTCAATACAGCCATTTTCTGGAATGTCAACAGTAATACAATTTTTCCGCAATAGATCGTTCAGATTATCTGCTGCCAGATTTAATACCGTATAAAGATCGACCTTTTCCCGCTTTAGCGGCAGCGTTCCAGCATCAATTTTGGAAAGCATAAGCAAGGATTCTTCCAGACGATTTAATCGCTTCAACTGCTGTTTGACCTGTTCTGTGTGAGCCCCCGGAATCTCTTTTTCCATAAGCTGCAACGACAAAAAGGCCGCTGTGATCGGCGTTTTCAGTTGGTGTGCGATATTAGCCAGGTTTTCTGCAAAATTTTTCTTTGCGGCAACTGCCGTTTCTCTTGTTTGATAAAGCATCGTGACAGTTTTGTATATCTCGTCCTGCAAATGGGAATATTCATCTTCCTTCGTTTGTATCAATGTCCCGCCAGCACCGATATTGATCTGCTCCAAATACTCGGTCAAATCATCAATCCTCTTTCGATTTTTTCTGCGGGACAGAAAGATTCCGGCCCCAAAAGCACAAGCGGTCACAAGGAAAAATATAATCGGAAAAAGCACTGTATCCAGCGGGAAATCATAGCAAAAATCATCGGCCCGGTATCCGTATTTCTCCAGATAATCGTTGTCTCTGAGTTCTTGTTCGGTCAATGAATAATAGTCTTTCAGAGCCGCTAATAGCTGCGGCTCGGCTTCAGGAGAATTTTCCAATATGGTTTCGCATAATGCCGAAGTGTGTTCAAATGCAATCTGCCGGTACGTGTGCAGGAAGAAAGCGGCGGTAAGTATCATGCCTACCGCAAGAACAGCAAACGGAAAAATCAGAAGTGTTTTTTGTTTCCATTTTTCGCTCATTGTGTGTCCTCCATACGGTAGCCAAAACTTCGGATCGTTTTTAAGCAGGCTGGATGATTCAGCTTTTCCCGTAGCCTTTTCATTGTGACCGTCAGCGTATTATCATTTACATAGTTCCCGCTGCGATCCCAAACTTGCTCTAATAACTGGTTTCTGGTGATCGTTTTTCCCTTGTTTTCCATCAGAATCAGGAGAATTCGGTACTCCGGCTGGCTTACAACGATTTCTTTCTGCCCATTATAGACAGCCGTTTTCTCCTTATCCAAAATCAAGTCATCGCAGAATAGTTTTGTGTGGGTTACGCCCTCGGTTCTCCGTAACAGCGCCAGAATACGAGAATACAGAACAACAAGGTCAAAGGGTTTTACCACATAATCATCCGCCCCATTTTGGAAGCCAGTAACAATGTCATGGGAATCACCGCGAACTGTCAAATAGATAATAGGCAGGGTTTTCCATCTTTCCCGAATCCAAAGGCACAATTCATTGCCTTGTCCGTCCGGCATATTCCAGTCCAGCAAGACGATTGTAGGCAAATGACCGATTAACGCTTTCTTGACATCCGCAATTCTATCAAAAACGGCTACTTTGCAATTCTGCTGTTCCAAATATTCTTTTACAGACTTGCCAATCGTTTCGTCATCTTCCGCATAATAAACTTCAATCATGATGTTCGCCTCCTGATTGCCCGGCAGATTTTCTCCGCCCATCCAATGGCTTCGTAGCATTCTTAGGGATAAGCCAGACGGTTCCCATTTTTTCCGCTCCTGGGATACGTCCTGCGGAACAGTAGTAATTTATCCAACGGGGTGTTACTCCCCAAATCTTGCTTGCTTCTTTCAAAGTCATGTAATCCATATAGCACCTCCGTACTGCCATATTATAATTCGTACTCTCGAATAAAACAAGTTAAGCAGTACAAGTCAAGCTAATAATTATCAGAATGGCAACCACAAAAAGGAATTCTTTGATCGTGGCTGCTATTTTTTTAATTCATCACTTGACATTGTGGCAAAGAGCTGCTGACACCGGATGAGATCCGGCTGTTAGATAACCGGAAAGCCATTTTATTTGTCCGAGGCGAGCGTCCCATGATGGATGAAAAATACGACCTGAAAAAGCATGTGAATGTCAAATGGACGGAGGATGGGGGAGTGCCTCCTTATGACTATGCAAAAGCTCCAAGAGCACATGATGACTTAAATATTGATATTGAACGATTAGATGATTACGAGCTACTTGCTGCGGAGGATATCCTTGGCAGTGAGCAGCCTTTTTAGATGGGAGGAATGTGTATCGTGCATAGGATGCAGAAATTGTTTCAGAGAAAGAACCGAAAGACCCAACTTTTACGGATGAACGGGGTACAGAAACGTTTTTTTGCCAGTTATATGATTATGGTTTTCATGATGATGTGGTGTACTACTCCGGTTCTGGCTGCCGGAGATCCTTTGGCAGTAGTGGATAATTTATCTGACTTTATCTTTTCTTTGATCCGGGCGATCGGACTGATCTTACTAGGCTTTGGTGTGGTACAGATCGGTCTGTCTTTAAAAAGCCATGATCCAAGCCAGAGGGCAAATGGATTCTTAACTTTAGCAGGTGGTGTCATCATTACCTTTGCAAAGGAGATCCTGGATCTGATCATGGTGTAATCTGATAGCAACAGTACAGCGGGAGAGCAGCCGCTGTGCTGTTCTCCCTGTCTGTAAAGAAAAACAACAGGGAGGTGAAACACTCGTTGGAAAGTGATAACTGGATCGTCCAAAATCTAAACAATGCGTTAGAAACATGGAATTCCAAGCTATCTGAGATCTGGCAGCTTTTGACACAAAGCCCGGAAACCTTTAAGGGCGGGGATATCTGGCATGTGATGCTAACCATACACGATGCGCTGAAAGGAATCGGGTATGGTCTTTTGGTATTATTCTTTGCGATCAGCGTTGTAAAAACCTGCAGCAGTTACCTGGACGTAAAGAAACCGGAGCATGCAGTGAAACTGTTTATCCGGTTCGCACTTGCAAAAAGTGCAGTAGGGTTTGGACTGGAACTGATGATGGCTCTTTTTTCTGTTATACAGGGAATGGTATCTACGATCATGCAGAACTCAGGATTTAGTGGGAATTCGGATGTGATCGAACTGCCAGCGGAAATGGTAGAGAAGATTGAAAGTGTGGGATTATTGGATTCGATTCCCCTTTGGATTGTGACGCTGCTTGGCAGCCTTTTTATTACTGTGTTGTCATTTATTATGATCCTGACCGTGTATGGACGGATGTTCAAGCTGTATATGTATACGGCCATAGCGCCCATCCCTATTGCAACCTTTGCGGGAGAACCGACACAGAATATCGGGAAGAACTTTGTCCGTTCTTATGCAGGAGTCTGTCTGGAGGGAGCGATCATCGCACTTGCCTGCATTATCTTTTCTGTTTTTGCGGCAAGTCCCCCGGCAATCGCAGATAGCAGTTTGTCTGCCGTAAATATTGTTTGGAATTATGTAGCAGAGCTGATCTTTAATTTATTGGTACTGGTAGGAGCAATCAAGGCAGCGGATCGGATCGTAAAAGAAATCATGGGATTGTAAGTAAGGAGGCGGTGAAATGAGCGAACAACCAATTTTAGAATATGACTGGGAGATGGGACATGAGGAAATCAAGCTAGAGATCAGTACTTATTACATGGGGGGAGGTCTGTATATCGGAATGCTGGCAAAGGAGTCTGGTGTATGGGAATCTTTTAGTGATCTGACAGTCAATCTTCCATTTGAAAGGTGTAAGGCAAATGAAGCCTTTATCCAGGATTTTTGCAGTGAAGAGAAACTGGAGTTTATCAAAAGGCACAAGCTAGGAGAAATCCTTCCTGAAAGAGGACACTCAGGGTATCGTACCTATGCAAAGGTTGCATTTGACCTGAATCGGCTGGAGAAATTAGATCCTAAAGGGATGAAACGGTTTTATGGGGAACATCCAGAACTGCAAGAAAAAAAGCCGGGATCAAAAAAGAAAAGCAGAAATCGGATAGAACGCTAAAGTGTAATACAAAAGGAAAGGAGTTATAACAGAGAAGTCAGTCCCCTGGATGAGTTTCTGTTATTTGTATTGAGAAAGTGGAAGTAAAAATGAATAAAGAGATCCAGGAATTTCAGGAGTCTTTTTTCTTTGGATTGAGTATGCGGCAGTGCTTCTTTTCCATCTTGGCAATTGGCGCTGCGGTAGGAGTCTATCTGGGGATGAAAGGTGTTTGTGGAACGGAGAGTGCCGGCTGGCTGAGTGTGTTCGCTGCAGCTCCGTTTGCGGGCTGTGGCTTTTTTCGTTATCACCAGATGACATTGGAGAAGTTTATATGGGTATGGTTAAAATCAGAAATTTTGTGTCCAAGAAAGCTGGTGTTCCAATCGGAGAACCTTTATCTGAAATGTCTGGAAGAAACGATAGAAACCGGAATACGTTCCTGCAGAAACGGAACGGAATTGGTAGAGCGAAAGAGAACCAAAAGAAGAAAAAAGAAGGGAAGGGGGGATGCGGTTGATTAAAACGCTGCATCGTACTTTAAAACTAGAAAAAGAGAAATTTAAGATTCCAAAGTCTGTACAGCAGGCAATTCCCATACAGCGGATCTGGCCGGACGGCATCTTCCAGTCCGGCAGGCTGTTTTCAAAATCGTTCCGTTTTACGGATATCAACTATTCCATTGCAAGCAAAGAGGATAAGACAGAAATGTTTCTGGATTATTCCGAACTTTTAAATGCATTGGACTCTGGCGCATCCGCCAAACTTACCATCAATAACCGCCGCATCAATAAGGCAGAATTTGAACGATCCATCCTGATCCCCATGAAGGAGGACGGCTTGGACGAATACCGAAAAGAATACAATGAAATGCTGTTATCCAAGATCAGCGATACCAATAACAGCATTCTTCGGGAGCGGTATCTGACGATCAGCGTCCATAAGAAGAACATTGATGAGGCAAGGACCTACTTTGCACGTGTGGGAACAGATATCACCACTCACTTGGCAAAGCTATCTTCTATCGGGGAAGAATTGGACGCTGGAGAGAGGCTGAAGATTTTCCGTGATTTCTTTAAAGAAGATGTTTCTGCGACAGCAGAGTTTGACTTTAAGGAAGCTGTAAAAAAGGGGCATGATTTTAAAGACTGGTTTGCACCAGATTCCATGGAGTTCCTGCAGGATCACTTTAAGATAGATGGGAAGTATGGGCGTGTCCTGTATATGCAGGATTATGCCACTTACGTCCGGGACAGCATGGTATCGGAACTGTGTGATCTGAGCAGAAACTTAATGCTGTCGATCGATATCCTACCAGTCCCTACGGATGAAGCAGTCCGTGAGATCCAGAACAAACTGCTAGGGGTGGAAACTAACGTGACAAATTGGCAGCGAAGGCAGAACGAAAACAATAACTTCTCTGCAACCATTCCTTATGAGATGGAGCTGCAGAGGACCGAAACCAAGGAGATGTTAAATGACCTGACTATCAGGGATCAGAGAATGATGTTCGGGGTGCTGACGATTGTGCATATGGCAGACAGCTATAAGCAGCTGAATTCAGATACGGAAACCTTAAAATCCATTGCAAGGAAAAATCTGTGTCAGCTGTCCACTCTGCGGTGGCAGCAAATGGACGGCCTGCATACGGCGCTGCCTTTTGGACCACGAAAGATCAATGCCCTGCGTACCCTGACCACAGAGTCTACGGCTGTCCTGATCCCATTCCATACCCAGGAGATCATGCAGGAAGGTGGGATTTATTACGGGCAGAACGCAGTCAGCAAGAACATGATCGTTGTTGACCGGAAGAAATTGCTAAATGGCAACAGTTTTCGTTTAGGAGTCAGTGGATCGGGAAAAAGTTTTTCTGCCAAAGAAGAGATTGTTGCATTAGCGCTTGCTACGGAAGATGACATCCTGATCCTTGATCCGGAATCCGAATTTGGAAACCTGACGGAAGCGTTGGGGGGAGCGGTTGTAAAGGTATCTGCAACCTCTGGAATGCACCTCAATGCCATGGACATGGACAGCAGCTATGGGGATGATACGAATCCACTGATCGAAAAGTCAGAATTTCTTCTGTCCGTGTTTGAACAGCTGGTAGGGGCAGGTAATCTGGGGGCAAAAGACAAATCCATTATTGACCGCTGTACTGCTGATACTTACCGGGATTATATCCGTAGCGGTTATACGAAGGAAGTGCCGACCTTAAAGGACTTATACCGCCAGCTGATGCTGCAGGAAGAACCAGAGGCACGAGCGCTTGCCTTATCTGCAGAATTGTTTACCAGCGGAAGTTTGAACACCTTTGCACATAGGACCAATGTGGATACGAAGAACCGTATCATGGATTATGATATCCGGGAACTGGGTTCCCAGCTTATGCCCCTTGGCATGTTGGTGACATTGGATGCGATCTTCAACCGTGTGATCCAAAACTGGAAGAAAGGAAAGCGGACCTGGATCTTTTGCGATGAGTTTTATCTGCTGTTCCGGTATCCATACAGTGCGGAATTCTTTTATAAGTTATGGAAGCGTATCCGAAAATACAATGGGTTTGTCAATGCCATGAGCCAGAATGTGGATGAAGTCCTCCGCTCGGATACGGCAAGGCTCATGCTTGCAAACAGCGAGTTTTTAGTTATGTTAAATCAGGCAAGCACAGACCGGGAAGAGCTGGCAAGGCTTTTGAACATCTCTGATAACCAGTTGGGATACATCACAAATGTGAAAGCCGGGAATGGACTGATTCGTTGTTCCGGGAATCTGGTTCCATTTGAAAACAGCTTCCCAAGGAATACGAAATTATACCAGTTGATGACGACAAAGCCGGGAGAAACTATGATGGCAGGTTAAAATGGGAACCCGTCTGCGAAAATGCAGGCGGGTTTTAAAAGAAGGAAGGTGTCAGGTTGAAAGAAACACTAAAGGTACCATTAAAAGAATATGAGAATCTCCGTGACCTTTTCCAATTTTTAGAAGCAAATGGAATGGAACAGGAAAAGAAACAAGTGATGGAAATGACTGAGTATATCGATTATGTGGATGGAAAGTTGTCGGAATTATTATCAGAACTTAGTGAGGTAAAATCACAGCTATCCAATATCCAGAATCGGAGTCTGAAAACGGCAATGGAATCCATAGTAGGAAAGATAGAAGAAAAAGCACATCACTTGAAAGAACAGGTTCTGTCGGTAAAAAACAGGACCATAGAATGGGCAGGGAAAACAGTAGAAGAGTGCAAAAGAAAAGGAAAAGGAGCATTCTCCCAAATGCTGCGTATACTGCATTTTCCGGAAATGATGGAAACGTTACAGAAGTCGTTTCATGCCATAAGTGAGATGGCAGATCATGGGATAGACCACCTGGGAAACATCGGTGATGAACTGCATGGTGCAAAATATCATCTAAGCAATATCGGACTGGAGATGAAAGGGCAGGAAATTCCTAAGAAAAAAGAACGGGATGTGGAAAAGGGGATGCTTTTCCAAGTTCAGAAAAATCTGTATTGGACGATGGGAGTCTGTAAAAAAATAGAAAACAGGACTAGAACCATTCAGGAGAGGGTACAGAAATGGCAAGGGGGAGAGGGGAGAGAAACCATGTCTGTCCGGGAACGGTTAGATGCCTTGAAGAAAAGCGGCAATGAAGCAAGGGGGAAGAAAGCTGTGGAACATCCGGAAAGGTAGGGGATTTTATTATGGAGCAGGCAACGATTACATTTTATGCGGCAGAATGTATGGAATTTGAGGGATTAGGAAAAGTTGTAGAAAGCGCAGATCTGAAGAAGGTTTGGCAGGTGTATAGACAAATGGCAGTAAAGCATTCCCATATGGGTTGTGGTATTGGCTTTATTCTTCATGATCCGGCTTTGCCGGATTATTCAGAAACGCACTACCCCATCTGCATCGGGGGAAACATAGATAGAGAACTGATCAACATGGTGAAGGTTTATGCGGAACATCCATTGGTTCAGAAAGCAGTCCAAGATGTAGAGAAAATGTTACATTCAAAAACTCTAAGAAGAGAGGCAGTAAGATAAGGGGGAATTCGCAGCAGACATTAAAACGAAAGAAGTAGACCGTACCCTGAAAATACGGGAACATGCAAGACAGTTTCCCAAGGAGCTGGTTCGAGAGGTTGCGCTTAAATCCGTGAAACAAGGTCAGAGAGCAAATGGAAGCCATTTATCTTCAGACCAGTCACCTGTGGAATATGCTTCCAATCAGCTGGAGGGGGGAATGGACCGAGCGACAAGCTACGGCGGGAGCGGTGCTTATCAAGGTGGGAAAGTGCTGGCAAAAAAAGCTTCTGATCGTATTAAGACAAAAATAAGATCTCAGAAAGCTTCCGATGCAATTTATGATGCGGAACATGCAGGGGAAGAAGGTACTGAAGTTACAGGCACAAGGACAGAGAACCCCAATGTCATGGGAAATCAGGAGAAAGGGAATAGGGATCTCAAGAGCCGGAGAAACCAAACATCAGCCGGGGAAAGGATAGATTCCAGAATCAAGACGAGAGAATTTCTTGAAGGGAAAGGAAAGAAACCGTTTGAACTGGAGATGAAAAAGCAGGAGCAGCCTTTTTCTCGTTCAGCCAAACTGACAGGAATCGATGTAAAACAAGCAGGGAAGTTTCAGAAAGCAGCACAGAAAACGAATCAGGCAAAAAAGCAGGCAGAGCATGCGTATCGGGCAGGTAAGAAACTTGCTATAGAGGGGAAAAGAACAGCAGTAAGGTCTGCAAAGGGAATCCGGAAAGCAGTCCATGTGATAAAAGCAGCCGTTAAAACTACCATTACAGCGGTAAAATCTTTTACTGCTTTTCTGGCAGCAGGCGGTTGGGTTGTAGTTTTGCTTGTCATTTTCTTAGGGGTGATTGGAGGAATAGGCTTCAGCTCCAGTAATAGCAGTTCGGAGCCGTTGAGCCAGGAAGTTTTGGCATATACCCCAACGATACAAAAATATGCGTCTCAGTATGGCATCCCGGAATATGTTGCTTCGATCCAAGCGATCATGATGCAGGAATCCGGAGGAAGGGGAACCGATCCGATGCAGTCCAGTGAATGTCCTTATAATACCCGGTATCCCAATAGTCCTGGAGCGATCCAAGATCCAGAGTATTCCATACAGGTTGGGATACAGTATTATGCAGCATGCGTACAAGAGGCCGCATGTGAAAGTCCGCTTGATATGGGAAAACTGCAGCTTAGCTGGCAGGGATATAACTATGGGAATGGATATATCAGTTGGGCGATAAGAAAGTATGGTGGGTATAGTTTGGAAAATGCCCTGCAGTTTAGCCAGGAGCAGGCAGCTTCCCATGGATGGACAAGCTATGGCGATCCAGAATACGTTCCGCATGTGCAGAGGTACTATTCCGGAGGAAGTATATTTGACGGTTTGTTTGGAAATGGGCAGATTGTTTCTATTGCGAAAAGTCAGCTTGGAAACGAAGGCGGAATGAAGTTCTGGTCATGGTATGGATTCCCCAGCCGAGAGGAATGGTGTGCCTGCTTCGTGTCTTGGTGTGCTGATCAGGCAGGACTTATTCAAAGGGGAGCAATACCAAAATTCTCTCTTTGCACAGATGGTGTGGAGTGGTTTCAGGAAAAAGGGAGATGGCAGAATGTAGGCAGTATTCCGACACCGGGAACCCTCATTTTTTTTGATTGGGATTACGATGGAGAAAGTGACCATGTGGGAATCGTGGAACTCTGTGATGGGTCTACGATATATACGATTGAAGGCAACAGTGGGGATGCAGTAAGACAGAATAGCTATGTGATAAATTCAGAATTTATAATGGGGTATGGAATAATAAGTTAAAATAAAATTGTTAAATAGGAAACAAGAAAATTTGTAGAAATAAATTAAGGAGGGTGATATAATGACAGTAAAAAGGAGGAAGATTTTATATGCCAAGAGGAAGAAAAAGACAGGAAAGTTTATCATTGGAAGAAAAACTGGATGATGTAGTTGCACAGATAGATACAACAGAAGAAACGCTAAAAAATTTAAAGAATCAAAAGAAGGAAATTGAAAAACAAATTAAAGAGCAGAAAAAGGAGCAACTATATCAAACAGTTATGAATTCGGGAAAAACAATAGAAGAAATTCTTGAAGTATTAAAAGCGAAAGATGACGAGAAAACCGAATAGAAATAAAATAAAAATGTTTATTGTTAAAATATAGCAATAAGCATTTTTTTTGTTGTTTAAACAGGAGTTAGTATATTACATCGACAATAGCTGGATGATTATGAGAATGAGAGGTGAAAAATACATCGAAAAAATCAAGAATTAAAAAATGAGTGTACTCTATTAAAATAAATATCTTGTATAAGAGGGGAATTTGTCTCAACAAAAGCTAATTAATACATCGATACGGGGGATTTTCAACATGGTTAAAAAAATCAGAAATTTAATTGATATAATAGCATTACAAAATAAAACTTCGATTTAGTGGAAGCTTATAAAAGCTACTTCTAAATAAATTTTAAAGAGATACAAAGGAGGTGAACAGCAATGTCAGAATTCGAAAAAGCAATCGAAGGATTACAGGTTGAGGAACTTAAAGTTTCCGAGATGGTAGCTTCAGAAGATATGGCTGCCGAAGATGCAACTCAGATTATGGGTGCTTCTTGTACAACATGTACATGCACATGTAGCTGCTGTACTACTTAACTAATTGAGAGCAAATTAGTAGCAAAAGGCTGCGAATAGGGGAGGACATATAGCCTTTCATTTATTCGCAGCTTTTTTGTAAAAGGAGCTATTATGGAAAGACGTAGTAATGAAAAAATTATAATAAAAGATGATACTTACATATTTTTAGATAGCGAACAAATTTTTTTTAGAAATAATGAAGCATATTTTGACATTAAAACTACAAGAGCTAGTAGAATTTTTGAATACCTTTCAAAAAGAGAAATATATCTACAAGATTTAATGATTAATAACGATGAATTATTGAAAAAAGAAATCTTATTTGTTATTAAACTACTTATTGAAAGAAAGTTCGCTTTTTATAAAAAAACTAAAATAAATGAAAATTGTCAGCGAAAAATAGCGCTAAAAATTGGTAAATCAGTTAATAGTAAGAGTGAAATAATTTTACAATCAGGATGTAAAATAGCTTTTGTAAAGAAGATTAATCAAAACTTTCCATTTGATAAATATTTGGCAACATATTATATTCTGCAAACAAGATCATCACAAATACTTATAGAAATAAGAAGTTATGAGGAGTATTTGTTAATTAATAAAGATAGTAGTGAAAAAACAAGTAAAGGACCGAATAGTTTGGACTTTATGGTAAGAGAACTAATTGATTGGATGTATATAAATAGATATAAGTTTATTAATCAATGCTTGCAAATTAGTGATAATTTGCAAGAGATTCATGTGAGAAAAAAGTTCTCTATAGAAACAGCAGAAAGCTTAATGGATTACTTTGAAAACAAAGAAAAGATATTCTCAGAACATATATTAAATAGAGATAATATATCCCAATTAGGACTATCTAAGTGGGAGTTGCGGATAAAAGAAAAAAGATTGGTCATTCATGGAATTTCTCATCTTGTGGCACAAACAAATGCTTTTACAACTTTTTGGGAAGAAAAATATTCGGTTTGTTTAGGAGATAACGAAGAAGTTGTTTGTTTAATAACCCAAAAAGGAGAAAAAAATAATTATAAAGTTGCTAAGAAGAAAGGAATTCTAAAAAATTTATATAAAAATATTCCAGAAAAAATTGCGTTCCAAGAAGTGTCATTTAGTAAGTGTTCCAAGTGTAAATATTACGAAGAAATATTAAAAAATCAGCAGATAGACATAGGGTATAAGATGGCTAAATTAACTGAACAGATTTATTTGTGTCGTATAGAAACAAATCAAAATTATAGTATTGGCATTGGAGAATCTTATGAATCAGCAACAATTTGTGCTTATGAAAAACTCTTCTTTTCTAGGTTAAATAAGAATCTCAACGATACATATTTGTATAGTTGGATGTTGCATTACGATGAACTAAATCACATAGAAAATAGTACTGAATATTTATACTGTACGGATCTTATTACAAAAAATGAATTCTTCGAATTAATCAAAATCAGGAGAAAAAATGTTAGTTAAAAAAATTTATGTTTACGCAGAAGAAACAGAATATAACAATTTGAAACAATGGTTTGATTTAATAGAAATTGTACGAGTGGATAAAGAAACATTATCTAATATAGAAATGCGTTCTTTATTAATCATATTCTGCAAAGGATTAAATTTGGACTTTTTTAATGAAGTAGAGAAATCCATAAGTAAATCACAAAAATATATTTTTATATGGAATGTGTTTAACTATATATTTGTTTCAAAAATTCGTTGTAAATCTGAAAAGGGATGTATCAATTGTCTTTTTAACAGGTGGATTACAACCAAAAAAGACAGTAAAGAATTGTTAAGTTTATCAAAAGTAAAAAACGCAAGTAGTATGTATGAAATACCTACTATATGCTATTTGCATATTACTAAATTTATATTGGAGTGTATTAATACAAATACTACCAAAACTCTTGTTATAGAAAAAAATAAAATGAATATTTCTCGAAAAGAAGTATTGCCTGTACCTACTTGTAAATATTGTGGAAATTTAAAAAAGGACAGTATTGAAAATGCATATAAAGATATAAAACTTTTAAAAGATTCAAAACAAAAAAAGTTCAGAAAATATTCATTAAAAGAATTGCTGCCAGATTTGCTAGAAATGTACGTAGATGAAGAGGTTGGAATTATTAATTTTTTACTTGATGATATAGAAGCTCCTTTTGCTGTGTCGGTTGCGAATTTACCTTCGTTATTAGGAAAAGATGAAGTTGGAGTAGGTCGTACAAGCGATTACTCAATAAGTAGAGCTGTTGCGATCTTAGAAGCGCTGGAGAGATATTGTGGCTTAGAGCCTAGAGGAAAAACCGCATTTATCGAGAGAAGCTATAATGAATTAGACCATTCAATAGCAATAAATCCAGTCAAGTTAGGTTTACATACAGAAGAACAGTATGATGATAAGTACTGTGCATTTGAAAAATTTAATCCAGATGAAAAAATGAAATGGGTATATGGGATATCAGCAACTGACTTTAGTATAAAATTAGTTCCAGAAAAAATTGCATATTATGGTTTACGATTAAGAGACCAGGAATATCATAATTTTGTTTATGAAATTTCAAATGGTTGTGCAGTAGGCGGAACTTTGAAAGAAGCTAGTCTAAGTGGACTGATGGAAGTTATTGAGAGAGATGCTTTTTTAAATACTTGGTATAATGAGATACCATTATATGAAATCGATTTTGATGAAATTACTGATAATAAAGTACACTTAATGAAAAATCAATTTGAATATTTGTTTCCATATGAACTTCATGTGTTTGATATGCGCATTGATATAGACATCCCAATAGTGCTTTTAGTTGCAAAGAAAAAGGATACAGATGCAAAAAACATCATGAATATTATGTGTGCAGCTGGTATTTCTTTATCATGGGCAGGTGCAATTACAAATGCATTGCATGAACTATGCGATATTTATCCTGCTTTAAATAAAAAGTTTATGCAACGAATAGCGGAATTAGAAAAAATGAGTAACAACTTTAGTTTAGTAAAAACCATGGAAGACCATAGTTTACTTTATGGTTTGCCATCTATGGAAAAATATTTCTCTTTTTTACTGTGCCAAAATAATAAAAAGAGAAAAGTAGAGCCAACAATGTTTCATGGAATAAATAGCTTAAATGAAATATTTGGAATGTTAACAGAAAATCTGAAAAGTAAAGGATTAGAAACTATAATTATTAATCAAACATCAGAGGAGTTAGAAAAAAGCTATTTGTATTGTGTAAAGGTTCTTGTCCCAGGAATGTTGCCAATGACATTTGGACATATTAATAGACGAGTGGAAAATTTAGACAGAATTCATGAGATTGGACAACAATATGGAAGAGGCAAGTATAGAATTGTACCGCATCCCTTTCCGTAGAAAGGATGATTAGGAACTGTCTTTTCTGCTACAAGAATATAAAATAAGAATTGTAAAAGATTTACTATAATTATTATCGTTAAAAAAGAGAAAGGAATATAAGAAAATGAAATTAAATACAAATATTCAATGGGGAGAATTTGAGAAAAGAGGTTTTTTTAAAATTAATAGTCGAATAGTAGAAGTATGTGATCTTAGTTTAGAAACACAACAAGAATATTGGAGATTGATAAATAAGAATAAAAATAACCTAGATGCATTATACTATAAATTTAAATCAGACGAAAACTTTAATAAATTTTTTAGTTTTATACGGATGCTTGGTGGAATTGAAGATGGTATTAATGAGTGGACATGTTTCGAAAAGAAATATAAGGTAAATCTACATAATTTAGATAAGGACATAAAAAAATTAAAAATTTCAGTATTTGGCGAACCGGATTTAAAAAATATTGCAATGAAAGAACTATCGAAACAGTTTGAAGTGGTAGAAGATGTCGGAGGTTTCGGTATATTAATTGGAAGAAAAGAAAATATATTATCTTTATTAGAATATAATCGAAGATTAATATCAGAAAATGTTCCTTTTCTTACTATTCTTATGGAACCATTTGGAATTTCATTAGGACCATTAACAGTACCACATATGACACCCTGTCTTAATTGTATTATTTCCAACAAGGGAGGAAGTCAACTTGAAAATGATTTAGAGTATAACAAAATACTCGCAGCTTTACCGGATGGAAAGGAAAAAATACCATTAATAACTATTGACATTGCCTTAAAAATAGCAGAAATTCAAGTTTTAAAATATCTGATTAGAAAAGAAAGGAATCAAAATTCCTTAAGGTTAGTTAATAACGTGTTAGAGTATGACCTTTATAATGATTCGATCGTGTGGCATCCAGTAGTAAAAGATATATGCTGCGATGTCTGTCAAAAAATTAGTGTAAATAGTGATAAATGGTTAAATATAGGTGAGTAGCATGAAAGAAAGTTATAAAAGATTTGTAGATGAAGATTATGGAATAATTCAAAAAGTTGTACCTTTGGCACATTACATAAAAGATGGAAATTTTGTGTGTACTGCAATGGGAAATATTTCTCCTGTAATATGTGAAACAGTAGGATATGGTAGTTCACTAGAAAGTGCTCAAGATAGAGCAGTTGAAGAATATTTAGCAAAGTATTTTTGTAAACGAAAATTTGAAATACCAATGGCAGTCAGAAATAAATATGTGTTTACCTTTGGAGATGTACAAAAAGATGTAGTTGAACGTGCAAAAAAAATGTGCATTGAAAAAGCTTTTTTTGATCATAAATTATATGTTTCACATAATGATGAAAAAGATTCGTGTAGGTGGATAGTTATTGCTAAAATAGTCAAAATTGGAAATGAAAAAAGAATAGTTATAGATGCATCTAAGTCATTTCAAGAATGTGAAGATAAATTAGCAATTAAATGTAGTATAGTAAAAAACATTTATTACAATATTGGGAAAATTGTCAACCTTCCATTTATGGCATATCCGGGAATCGTTAATGAAGGAATGTATTATACAAATATATCGCTATGTTCTACTATAAAAGAAATTGTGTATGATGATAAAGCGTTTTTTTTGTGTTTGACAAAAATAGAGGAGAATAAAAATGAATGAAGAAAACCTTAGAATATTGGCAAACTATTATGCAGATAAAAAATGTAATGCTTTTTCTTTGGCAAAACAATATCATGTTAATTCGAAATTATCAGTTGAATTAACAGAAGAAAGCATTATTCAAGCCTCACCTTTAGTAATGAATAAAAATTTTTCAAGAACAATACGAAGATCTGAGAAGAATTATCCATTGTCTGAAAAAGTTAAACTACCTAGTGTAGAGGGGTTAGAGAAAAGTTTATATGAGTGTATTATTAATAGAAAGTCACATAATAATAAGACAGCAAGTCCTGAATTAACATTGAAGGAGATTTCGGCATTGTGTTGGGCAGGGTATGGTATAACCGATAAAGAAGGTATGCGTCATAGTGTTCCTTCGGCAGGTGCATTATATCCATGTGAACTATATATAATTTCAAAAAATTCTAAGTTACAAGAAGGACTATATCATTATACTAGCTTTCATCATTGCTTGGAAAAAATAAAAACTGAGCGTGTAAATTTGGATAAGCTATTTACTTCTACTATAGGTCTTGAGAATGCTTCTATTGTTTTCATCATTACGGCTGTATTTGATCGAGCTTTTTTCAAATATGGGGAAAGAGCATACAGATTTATTATGATAGAAAGTGGAGAAATGATACAAAATATTTCATTGGCAGCAACCTCATTAGGATATGATGCAACAGCTCATGGAGGAACAGCTGACTATGAGTTGGAAGAGTTTATTGAGATTGATGGTATTAGTGAATCTGTTTTAGTTGCAGTAGGGATATCGTAAGAGAGGTTACTATGGATAAAAAAGATGAAGAATTATTTTTAGTACGTTCTGCTGGTATAAAATTAGATGAAATTTCTTTTTATACTATGAGCAAAACATTAAAGAAGAAAAAAGAATATGATAAATATAAAGAAAAAAATCAATTATTAAGAGATGAATTAGCAGAAGAATTATTTCTTTATATTAGTCAAGCAACAAATGACACTATTAAGAATATATGTTTAAATTTAAAAAGGAACATTCATAATGAAAGAGTAGAAAAAGTAAAAAAGAGTAATATAGACTTTTTACCGTGTAATATACAGAAATTGCTTGGTTTATGGATAGAAGCAAAAAAAGAAGAGGAAAGTAAAAGAGAAGTAATAGAAGAAACATTTATTAATGAGATCGAAGAAATAAGGAAAAAAATAAAACAATTATGTGTTTCTAACATTCAGTTTTTAGAAGGGATTTTGATAGCAAATTTTGACTTGTTTAATAGAATGAAAGAGTATATAGAACAAGATGAAATTAAAAGCAGGAAATTAAAAAACACAGAAATATCTTTGACTAATTATATAAGTCGTATGGCCTACAAACCAAGTCCTTTTGCAAGTTTTTCAGGGGTGTCTTATGGAAAATTAGGAAGGTTAAATTATTATAATAATGATTACTCTCTTGCGAAATCTGTTAGAATTAATATATCAGTCTTAAAGTATGTAGAAAATAAATTGCTAAATTTAGAAGAATTTTTTGAACATAGTTTTTTTGCTATTAATAGTACATGTACTATTAAACAAAATAAACTGACTTTTATTGATAGAGCAATTGAATGTGGGGATAAAGTAAGTAATTTAGAACAAATTAAAAGTATAACATTAAATGAAATTATTCAATATATTCTGAATTTGTTTATGAAAAAAAGTATATATACATACAGCGAAATATGTGATTCTTTTTCTAATAAGTATAAAGTGGAGTCAGAAAAAATTAATGTAATACTAAAGCAATTTATAGAGATAGGACTATTACAAAACTTCTTGATTGTGCCAAATCAAGACTATTTTTATTTAAATAACTTATACAAAGTGACAAAAAATATAGAAAGTAAAGTGGGGAAAAGGTGTCATGAAGTTTTGGGAAATATAATAAGTATTCAAAATAGCAATAGTGTTCAAGAACAGCAAATAAAAGAAATGAAAACGGCAATGCTGCATCTATGGGAAATCTTTTCTGAAAGTGAGATGCCAAAAGGAACCCTTGTTTTTGAGGATACTGCTTTAAAGAAATTGGATTTAACAATAGAGAAAGAAAGTATCTTACAACAAAAAGATGCTATAAATGAAATAAAAGCATTCATGACAATTTTTGATGACAGTATTCTACAAAAAATAGCCTTGAATATTATATTTGAGGAAGAAAATGCTGAATCGATATCACTATTTCATTTTTACAAAAAATATTCTGCAACAGATAAAATAGAGTTATGGAGAAAGATTAAAAGTACCAGTCTTTATAAAAAGGTTCATCAACTTAGAAAAGAGGTTTATGAATATTTACTTGAATTGGCTCAAACAACAGAGGATGCAATTACAATTTCTAAAAGCTGGATGAAATCCATTATAGAGAGAATCCCTTCAGAACTGTTGCTTGAAAATAAATATTCTATCTATTTCCAAATAGCATATAAAGACGGAAAAACAAATTTTGTCATTAATAAAATGGGGCCTGGAAATTATAGACATTTTTCAAGATATTTAAATTTATTTCAAGAGAACAATATGGATGAGTGTACAAGATACATAATAAATAGATATAGAGATATAGAAAAAGATGAAAAAGTAATACTTATGGATCTAAATGCTATTCTTGGATTGAATATCAATATTCATTCTCATGTACTAGACACAGAGTTTACTTATCCAAGATCGTGTCCAAATCCTAATAAAAGGGAAATACAACTCGATGATATAATTGTTCATAAGAATTATAATAATGACTTAATTGGGCTGTATGAAAAAGAAAGCAATAGAAGAATAGAAGTTTTACCACTAGGGTTTCTCTTTTCTATGATTGCACCACACATGTATGCATTTTTATCATTATTTTCTAGAGCAAATGGAGTAGAGTATTCTTTTTGGGGAAAATTACTAGCAGAAAAAAATGAAGATAAAAATATACAATATTTACCGAGGTTATATTATCAAAATATCGTTATTGATAGGAAAACTTGGTGTGTTGGAGCAAAAGAATTTCATAAAGGTGATAGTGTCAAAGATTTTATTGCAAATCTGCAGGTTATAAAAGAAAAAAATATAGATCATGAAGTTTTTGTAAGAGCGTCAAGTTTATTAGATTCCTTTGAAGAAGAGTACGTAGTTTCTGATTTTAGAAAATGGATGGATGAAGTAAAGAACACAAAACTAAGAAAACCTCAATTTATCAATTTTGAAAGTTTCTTTCATCAAAAAGCACTTATAAAAATATTGAGTAAATGTGAACACGATGTATTATTTCAGGAGGTATTTCCTGATTCGAGTAATACATTTTGCAACAAAAAAAGAGTAATGGAATTTTTGATGGAATAGATGAGGTAATAATGGGAAAAAGTTATATTGTTAATGGTCATAAATTATACATAGAAACTTTTGGGAAAACTGATAGTGAACCAATACTGTATTTTCATGGTAAACCAGGAATAGGGGTTATAGACTTGACTGAATTCCAAAAAGAAATGTTAGAAAAGCAATTTTTTATTATTGCACCGGAACAATATGGAGTTTGGCGTTCTGAGTCAATAGCAAAAGGGGAAAAATGGGGAATAGAAAAGATCATTGATGATTATGAACAAATCAGGAAAATGTTTGGAATAAAAAAAGTGAATCTTTTATGCCATTGCCTTGGAGCGTGTTATGCTATGATTTATGTACAAAGGTATAGCAATCATGTCAAAAAAATTGTTTTTGAAAGTCCAGTAATAGATGTAATGGAGTCAAATAAAAATATTATTAAGTATTATATGGAATGCATTATATCAATATATGGATTAAAAAAAGAGGAAGAGTATACAGAAGAGCTAAAAAAAATATTTTCTATAAAAGATTTGGAATTATTTATGTTCAAATTGCAAAACGAATGTTCGGATGCCAAAAATGGGTATATGATGTCTAATAGTACATTGGAAAAGATCCAGGATATAAAAAAAATATATGATAATGCTAATGAACATTATCTTAATTCCTGTAAAACTGCAGAACATTTAATTAATGAATATTATCTATTTGATTGGAAGAAATATTTAGGAGATCTTAAAAAACATGAATGTTTAGTTATGCTTGGAAAGCAGGATAGAATGGTAAGGACTAAAGCTTTGGAAAGCTTTATAAATGCATTAGAAAATAGATGCAAAGTTTTTGAACTTGATGAATGTCAGCATTGGATAAAAATAGATCAATCTCAAATGTTCAGTAGTATTGTACAAGAATTCATAAAAAATAAAGTTTAAAAATTATAAGCTAAATAGACCTTAGATGCAAAATATATTTATATTGTTTTCATTTTAAGTGAAAGGAGTGAATGCAATGAAAGAATGGTATCAATGGAATATATACTATTACGGAGATATGAATAGATTTATTTCTAAATATGTAAAAGATATTATTGAAAGAAGTATGGAATTAGAGAAAAAAATAGAATGGTTTTTCATTCGTTACTGGGCAGGCGGACCGCATATACGCTTGAGGATAAAATGTACCTCTGAGAACTTTTCATGTATTGACAAAATTATATATAAAGAAATGGAAAATGTAGAAGATATTTTTATTTCTAAAAGTGATAAAGAACAAATTGTTAGACAGCAAAGTATTCTTGCGAAGCGCGAAAATATAGAAGAAAATTTTAATGTACAAGATAATAAAAGTATAATTAGAGTTTCATATGAACCTGAATATGAGAAGTATGGAAGAGGAGAGATACTTAAAATTTCTGAAGAGATCTTTGGTCTATCCAGCATATTATGCTTAAAATTAGTGGAAAAAAATACATTTACAGAAAAAAAGTATGTTTATAGTATTTTGGGATTTTTAACTTACATAAAATTAAGTAACACGTTTACTGCTATAGAATTATTTGAACAATATGCTATTATCTGGTCAGAATATATGAAGATATCTGTTGAGAAATTTGAAGAAAACTTAAAAACTAAAATAGATAAAGAAGTAGCAGGGATAATTTCCTTTTTAAATGAACATGAAAAGATTAAAAAAAATGGTGAAATTGGAAAATGGGAAAAAGACACTTTAGATAAATTATATATCCAAAAAAAACTGGTTGGTAATTCCCAATATTATAAAGAAAAATTTTTAGTAATTCTATTTAATTATATTCATGTTCATAATAATAGACTGGGAATAAAACCTGTTGAGGAAATCTACATATCATTGCTATTAAAAGAAGCATATAAAATACTGGAGGGGAAATCTATATGAAAGGACTAATTTTAGAAGATAATGAAGAGAAAATATATAAAGAGTTGTATCAAGTAGGAAAAGTCGCAATAAATTCTGGAATAAATTTTGAGGAATTTTTTTTTACTAACACATATATTTCAGAAATTAAAAATAGAGCTGTAGTATTTTTTAATGATGATGTAAATCTAGAAGGAAATATAAAATTAGAAAAAATGCAAACATTCAATGAAGCAGAAGAGAATTTTGGACAGAGTGGAAACATTTTTTTGATGAGATATTATTTAATTACCAATAGAATGGCATATGAAAATATAACAAAAACATATGCTCAGAAATTAGAACATGCATTGCAAATACTAATTGAATCAGCAGAGTGGAATTACGGTAGCATAGAAAGAGGTTATTTATCTTTTGCATCACATATTAATGGTTTTTTCACAAGATGGAAAGACATGAACCAAATAAGAGGAATTTTTGAAGAAAAATATTCTCTGTACAAGCCTATTGTAAATAGAATGCTTGATGTAAGAAGTGGAGGAAATTATAAAAATTTATTTTTGACTTTAAATTCATTAAAAGAGGAAGCTGAGAATGAGTTTAGAAAAGGTACATTGGTATTTCCTAATAGTAAAGATAGTGGTAATCCGGATATATTTTATAGAAGTAAATTCCATTCAGCAATAAAAGAAAATACTGAATTTGCAAATTATATGAATACAAATAATAATTTTTTGGCATCTAGGTTATTTACAATCTTTTTCTATTTATATAATAAAAAAATAGGAATAAAAAATTTGGATCGATACTTATTAGCTTATTTGATTTATAGAGGTGTAGAAGATAAATTGGGCTTAAATTCATTGGAGATAATAAAGCAATTTAGAATTGAACAGTAAAATACATAATTTTACAGCAATAAGAAGGAGAGAAGTATGAAAAATGTAGAACAGTTTTATAATTCGGTTAATCAAATATGGAAAGATAATTTAACAAAAGATTATCATGTTGGACTATATCAAACTGAGTCGGATACAATTATAGAGGCACAAAAAAATGTGATTTATAACATACAGGATACTTTGAGTATAATGAAAGGGGATACGCTTCTTGATGTTGGGTGTGGATCAGGAAGTGCTGCATATACTATTTCTTCTAGAACAGGATGTCAAATTATAGGTATTAATATATCAAAAAAACAATTAAAAGATTGTCTAGAATACCAAAAAAAGTTAAAAGAGAAACTTGCTTTTTTTCAGATGGATGCAATTAATATGAAGTTTCCAGAAAATATTTTTGATGGTATATATGCTCTTGAAAGTATTATGCATATGGAGCGCCAAAAAGTATTGAAAAACGTTCATAAATGTCTAAAAGAGAATAAGAAGTTTGTTTTTACAGATTGGTACGTTCGCACGCCATTAGATGAAAAAGAAAAGGATTTAATTATTAGATTGGTTCAAGGAAAATATATATCATTGGATGAATATGAACAAATGCTAACGCAGGAAAAATTCCGAGAAATAGAAATAGAAGATTGGAGTGATCAAATTCTACCCACATATGAAGAATGGGCGCCGGGAGAAAAATTACTAAAAGCATATCCAGAATTAGCTAAAGATATTAATGAACTAATCTGCATAGCTAAACAAAAATTAGGGTACTGTAAAATTGCAGCAAGAAAGTAGGAAACAATGAGTCAAAAAAATTTTTTAAAGAAAAGAGTTTTTGTAACAGGTGCAACAAGTGATATAGGTATTTACATAGCCAAAGAATTTTATTTGCAAGGAGCGGATATAGTACTTAGCGATCATCCGATGAAAGAAAAAAAGTTACAACTATATGGAGAGAAATTAAAAGCATTTTCTAATGGTAAAATTGATTTTATGCCTTTAGATATTAGCAAAATTCAAGATATTAAAGAAACAAGAAATATAGAATGCGATATATTAATTAATTGTGCCGGTAATAACAATTTTAAACCGTTGTTAGAAGTGGAAGAAACTGATTGGAATATGATCCTTGATACTAATTTAAAAGGAACATTTTTTCTAACACAAAAAGTAGTAAATAATATGATTAAGAATGAAATAAAAGGTCGTATTGTTAATATTGGTTCACAACATGGGGTTGTTGCAAATGGATTAAGGGCACCTTATTGTATAAGTAAATTTGGCTTGATTGGTTTTACAAAAGTAGCAGCATTAGAGTTGGCGCAATATGGAATTTTAGTAAATTGTGTATCGCCGACATATGTATTGACAAATAAAAGTGAGAACTTTCTGATGACTCGTTCAGTACAAATGGATTATTTACCTCGTATACCATTACACAAATATGCGCGTCCTATGGATATTGCAAGAGCAGTTTTATTTTTATGTGAAGACAGTAACCAAATGATCACAGGAGAGAATATTATGGTAGATGGTGGTTATACAATTTATTAAATTATCGAAAGAAAAAATTTTGAAAAGATCAAAAAAACTATTGACATTGACGCGACGTAAAGGTTTATAGTATATCTGACCTGAACATTTCTAAGAAAAAGAAAGTGGCAATATATGGAATACAAAGTTAAAGATGTTTGCCAGTTACTAGGAGTATCTTCCAGAGCATTAAGATATTATGAGGAATTAGAAATGATTTCACCAGAAAGAGATATTGTTTCTGGGTATAGAATATATCATCAAAGGGATTTAAATCGAATTGTATTAATTCTTATATATAGGGAATTGGGATACAGTTTGAAAGATATAAAAAAACAGTTAGAAGTAGAAAGTATAGATGATGAAGAAATAGAACAGTTATGTTCAAAACTACAACTAAAACAAAGAAAAATTTCAACTTTTATTGATGATCTGGAAGAATTGATTAATGAGTTAAAAAGAAAGGATGTTAGTTATGGCAAAAAAAGTTAAACGTATAGTAAAATTAAAATTAAATGCAGGAAAAGCAACTCCTGCACCTCCGGTAGGAACCTCCCTGGGACCAACTGGAATTAATTTAGCAGCATTTTGTAAGGAATATAATGATCTTACAAAAGATAAAGTAGGAATGATCATCCCTGTCGAGTTGACCATTTATGAGGATTGTACTTATTCAATAAAACTAAAAACACCACCTACCTCAGCTTTGTTGAAAAAGGCAGCTAATATAACTAAAGGTGCGGGAACCACTAAAAGAGATGTTGTGGGTACAATTACAAAAGAACAGTTAAGAAGTATAGCTGAAACAAAAATGCCTGATTTAACAGCAGCTTCTATTGAGGCTGCTATGTCTATGGTCGAGGGAACGGCAAAAAGTATGGGCATTAAAGTTGTAGAAGAATAAACTAAAAAAATTCAGTTCAGGTTAAATAGATTGTGCTAAATTATTTAGCGCAATCTATTTTTTTGGTGCGCCTTGCGGCGCACGTCACTAAGTAAACGCAAAATGGCAAGTACCTTGACATTTTTAGGGTAAACGCACCATAGTGCGTATATTGAATTCACTCTAGTTATTTGAGAAAATAGACTCAACAAATGATACTTGTCAAAAAAGTTTAGTCTAAAAAATTTAGCCTAAAGTTTCGACAACATGGAGGTGGTCTATTACGAAAACTCAAACAGCTATAGTTGCACGTAATTGCCGATTACAGGAATGGGCTCAAATGATTCAGGATTGCCAGAATCGTCCGATCGGTGTAACTGTCAGTGAATGGTGCCAAGAGCATTCTATTACAACATCGAATTATTATTATCGTATGGCTCAAGTTAGGAAGGCTTGTTTGGATTCGCTTTCTAATGAAGTTGTTGAGCAGGCAATCGTTCCGATTCCGATGAATGTTATATCTTCAAGTCACAGTTCTCAAAAAGATGCTATTCCAGAACATGATGGTGCATTTGTCGAAGTGGATGCTCATGGAATGAAGATTCGGATTCATGAAAATACATCCAGTTCACTGATTCAAAAAGTACTGGGGGCTGTCGTTCATGTTGAATGATGCAACTTGTTTTAAACAAATCTATATCGTAACAGGATATACAGATCTTAGATTTGGATTGGATTCCTTGGCATCTATTATTGAATCTAAATCAGGAAGAAGTCCTTATGTTCCAGATACGCTCTACCTTTTCTGTGGTCGAAAGACAGATCGTATTAAAGGATTAGTTTGGGAAAAGGACGGATTCTTGCTTTTGTATAAACGTCTTGAAAAAGGCAGTTTTGTATGGCCAAGAAATGAATCTGAAGTACAGGAACTTACAGGACAACAATTCCGTTGGCTGATGGAAGGACTGACCATTTCTCCTAAAAGAAAGGTCCAGGAGATTTCCATACCGAAATATACCACATAATCCTTGTGCAAAAGGTAGAAATTTTACAGGATAAATCAAGTGCTTCATTCCCTTTATTTTGAATAATCAGTAAGTGATTTATTAGGCATTATCGGTGTGTTACAGCACTTTGGCAAGCTTATATTTTATAGGAATCACTTTAAAAGCCTTTGATTTTAATGGGGTAGAATCTTATTGTGGTTGCTTACAACCATAGGCAAAATGACGAATTCAGATGGGGATGAAATTCGCAATTTTCTGCCATATCCGCTATAATAATACTTAGAAAAGGGGTGTCATTATGGCGATGGAATATACAGAAGAACAATTAAATCATTTTGACAAGTCTACACTTGTTCAACTGTTTTTGGTTCAACAATCACAACTGAAGGATATTGATCAGAAGTTGCAGTTATTGTTGGAGCAAGTCGCTGTATTGAACAACAAACGTTTCGGCAAATCTTCTGAGAAACTAGGTGTAGATAACCAGATTTGTTTCATGGAGGTTGATGGGAATATCGTCTTTTTCAATGAGGCAGAGGCTGTTGCAGCACTGGATGAATCCGAAGAAGAACCTGTTAAAAAACGTGGAAAGAAGACAAAAGGGAAACGTATTGCTGATATCCGGAATCTTCCAGTCATCCCTGTAGAACACAAGATGACAGAGGATGAATTGATTGCTGAATTCGGAGAAGACGGCTGGTATCAATTAGAAGATGAAGTATATAATCGTTACCGTTTTACACCAATGAAAGTTGAAATCGAGGAACATCATGTGGGAGTCTATAAGTCAAAGAAGGATAACCATTTCAAAAGGGCAGATCATCCAGCTTACTTATTAAGGAACAGCCTTGTATCAGCATCATTGCTCGCTGGAATTTGGAATGCAAAGTATATAAATGCAGTTCCGCTTTATCGTCAAGAACAAGAATTCCAACGAATGGGAGTGAACATTGATCGAGCAGATATGGCTCGCTGGACGATTCTTTGTGCAGAAAGATACTTGTCGATTTTCTATGATTACCTACACGAAAAGTTATATGAATATCATGTGCTTCAAGCCGATGAAACTCCGGTTCTTGTTTCAAAGGAAGACCGAACAACCGGAACAAAGCACTACATGTGGGTTTACCGAACAGGAATGATGTATCTTGATAAGCAGATTGTCCTATATGAGTATCAACCTACTCGTAATGCAAACCATCCAAGATCCTTCCTAAAGGAATTTCGTGGAGTCTGTATAACGGATGGCTACCAGGTTTACCACACGATTGCAGAAGAACGTGAAGACCTGAAGATTGCCGGATGTTGGGCACATGTGAGACGTCGCTTTGATGAAGCGGTAAAGGCTTTGCCGAAGGCGAGTCAGAAAATGTCACTTGCATATCTTGCATTAAAACAAATCCAAGCGATTTATCGTGAGGATAATAAACTCAAGGAGTTAGGTTCTGAGGAACGTTTGAAACATCGACAGCTGACTGTGAAGCCTCTGGTAGATGCTTATTTTGCGTGGGCAAAACAAAACTTGTTGTCTGTGATGCCAAAGAGTAAAACAGCAAATGGATTCACGTATTCATTGAATCAGGAAAAATATTTGCGCGTGTTTCTTGAAGATGGTGATGTCCCACTAGACAATAATGCCGCAGAACAGGCAATCCGCCCATTCTGTGTTGGCAAGAAAAACTGGGTCATGATTGATACCATTGCAGGAGCTGAAGCAAGTGCAATCATCTATAGTATTGCTGAAACAGCAAAAGCAAACAATCTGAAACCATACGATTATTTTGAATATTTACTCACAGAGATTCCAAAACATATGGAAGATCATGATACAAGTTTCTGTGAGGATCTGCTTCCTTGGTCAGATAAGTTGCCAGAGAAATGTAGAAAGTAACTTATAAAATATGCCACTCTGATGAGTGGCTAATCAATTGATAGTACGCACTATGGTGCGTTTACTTTTTAGGTGGCTGCTTTGCAACCACCAGTATTTAAGCTTTGTGAATTTCTACAGGAAGTTTTTCTGACCAGGGCAGAAGATTTTCCAAAAAGGAACAATCCCTGTCATTCATGTGTTTCGGAATCTCTTCCAAGAGATACTGCACATAATCAAAAGGCTTCAGATTATTGGCTTTTGCAGTTTCCACAATACTGTAAATGATTGCAGAAGATTTGGCTCCATTGATCGTATCGATCATCTGCCAATTCTTCTTCCCAATACAAAAGCCTCGAATTGCCCTTTCGGATGCGTTGTTATCGATTGGAACATCTCCGTCTGTGAGAAATACCCGGAGATATTTTTCCTGATTCAATGCATAGCCGATAGCATCACCAAATTTATCCTTTTTGGACACATTTATGGTTTTAAGGTATGTAAAAAACGCATCCACAAGTGGTTTGATAACCACTTGCCGCTGCTTAAGTCGTTCATCAGAAGAAAGATCATTCAGTTTCCCTTCTTCCCGATAGATCGCCTGGATCTGTTTCATTAGCAGAAATGCATTAGATTCCTTTTGATAGGATTTCGGGACCAGCTTCAAGGCTTCATCAAATCTGCGGCGACAATGCACCCAACATCCGGCAATGGTCAGTTCTTCCAACTCTTTTTCTAAAGTATGGTATACCTGGTAACCGTCTGTTACACAGATGCCGTCGTATCCTTTTAGGAATTCCCGTGGATGGGATGCATTTCTCGTCTGCTGGTATTCATACAGGACAATCTGTCGATCTTGATACAGATGTCCGGAACGATATACCCACATCCAGCTTTTGGAACCGGCTTTGCGTCCATCATGGTTTACAAGTACTGGTGTCTCATCCGCCTGGATCACGTGATAAGAATACAACACCTTATGAAGATGATCATAAAGAACCGATAAATATTCTTCCGCTAAACGTATGCACCAGTTTGCCATGTTTTGTCTGGTGATCTGCAGACCATAACGCTGGAATTCCTGCTCCAACCGATAGAGTGGAACTGCGTTCACATATTTTCCATTGATGATCGCAGCACCCAGAGATGGCGATACCAGACTTCCATGCAGTAATGCCTTTGGATGGTCTGCTTTCACCATGTGTTCATCTGTTTTGCTGGCATACACGCCGATGTGATGTTCTTCCACTTCTACCTTCGCAGGTACGAAATGATATTTTCTGGAAATGGCATCCGGTAACTGCTTCCATCCCCTGACACCGAATTCCGCTTCCAATTCCTCTTCGGACAGATAATGATCAATCCGTCTGACTGGAAGCCCGGAAAGATCAGCCTCTTTCTTCCCCTTGCGCTTTGGCTGTTTGGGTGATTTAAGTTCCAGATCATCAGGCTCTGCTGCATTGAGATCGCAGACAGCTTCGGCTTCATTGAAAAAGACAATCGTTCCATCTACTTCGCAAAAACAGATCTGGCTGGTATCTTCCATTTTTTCAGAAGACCTGCCAAAACGGTTCTGCTTACCAAGGATCACCTGTTCCATCAGAAGCTGCATTTTTTCGTTCGATGTGTGAAGTTCCCTTGTTAAAGCATTCAGCTGTTCCTGCTGTTGTAAAAGAAGCTGGATAAGAAACGACTTATCAACACTATTTAATTGTTCCTCCGTATAATTGACTGCCATAACTGAACCTCACTTTCCTGAGTGGTATTATAGCAGAATCCACGGTTTTTGGCTATTTTTACATTCTGTCACCTTCGTCATTTTGACGGTGGATAACAGTCATGAATACCTGAAAATAAAAGCCTGAAATTCAGATATTTATGACTGTTATCCACAATCTGAAAAGTTTTGGAATCAGGAGGATATAGAATCTCACTGAAAACTTTCAGGATGTGAATAACTTTAAATTTTATATTGCACAGGATAACCGGATATGGATGAAAATGATTTTATTTTCTATGTTTTGCACAAAATCACAACGAGAATTCAGGATCAGGAACTTCTTCTATAGGATGTCTGGCAACGATTTCCAGACCCTGCATCAACATTTGATACTGGTCCGTGCTGATCTCCAGTGCTTCTTCCTGGGTACGGGGCCATCGGAAGTTTCCGTTTTCAATCCGCTTGTACAGCAGCACTTATCTAAGAACTCGAATAACTCCTTCTGTATAAACGTATGGAAGTCCAGGGCAGATTCCGCTGGCCCAGAAATCAGTTGGAAGTAAAGCAACTGACCTGGCAGCAATTCGACTGGCTCATGTCCGGTCTTGAAATCGAACAACCAAAAGCATTCAAACCTACGGAATGATTGTGTAAAACCTCTATGCCAGCCAACAAAAATGGAGAGCTTTCCACACCCTGTATCATGTCTGCAATCCCTTGTAAATACTGGGTTTTCTGCTTCTTTTTCATTGCTTTTTATGGTATAATAAGAGCAGTAAAAAAGGAGCAGAAGACATATGGCTGGTAATTCAAAAGATTCAAAAATCCTTGCGTACAAGGACATGATCAACCAACTGAATAAAACGATTTCCGCACAGACAGAACTGATCCAGTCTTTACAAAAAATATTGGAAGCAGACCGTCTGGAAAAAGAAAATCTTCGTCAGCAGATTGAATATCTCACGAAGAAGCTCTTTGGTACTTCCAGTGAAAAACGGAAAGATATCGATGGTCAGCTGAATCTTTTTGATGAAGCCGAGCAGGAAGCAGATCCGACATGGAAACAGGAACTTCCTGATGACATCACTGTTCCGGAACATAAGCGAAAAGCACGACGGACACATGCGGATCTCTTTAAAAATGTTCCTTCCTGCGACGAGATCATTTCTCTTCCGGAGGAGGAGCGGAACTGTCCAACCTGCGGAACGCAGATGGAATGTATTGGGAAAGAATTCGTCCGCCATGAATTCCGGTTTACCCCTGCCAAAGGGAAAGTAGTAAATATCTATCGTGAAACCTATAAATGCCCGGAGTGTGCCATATCAGAGGAACACCCGGATGATCAGACATTTGTCAAAGCGCCTGTTCAGGAACCATTGATCCCGGAAAGTTATGCATCGGAATCCGTTGTAGGATGGGCAATGCACCAGAAGTACCAGAATGGTCTGCCATTAAACCGGCAGGAATCGGAATGGAAGCAGCTGGGTGTCCCATTAAGCCGGGCTACGCTTGCTAACTGGATCATTTACTGTGCCGAGAATTACCTCTGTCATGTTTATGATTATTTTCACCGTCAGTTACGGATGCGTAAATATCTGATGGCAGATGAAACCCGGGTTCAGGTACTGAATGAGCCGGAGCGCAATCCTGAAACAGATTCCTGGATGTGGCTCTTCCGCAGTGGAGAAGATGGGCTTGCGCCGATCCTGCTCTATCATTACACAGAGACAAGGGCAAAGTTCCATGCAGCATCTTTCCTGCATGGGTTCCGTGGATATCTGGCGACTGATGGATACCAGGGTTATAACAATCTGCCGGATATAAAACGCTGCTCTTGCTGGGCACATGTGAGACGTTATTTCACAGATGCCATACCGAAAGGGAAAGAGTATGATTACAGCCTTCCGGCGGTGCAGGGAGTACAATTCTGCTCCAAGCTGTTTGATTGTGAGCGGTACTCAAAAGCAAAAAATCATACTGCGGAGCAGAGAAAACAGTTCCGTCTTGAAAAGGAGAAGCCGATACTGGAGGCATTCTGGAATTGGCTGGATCAACAGCGCCCAAACAAGGGAACCCGTTTGGCGAAAGCGGTGAACTATGCCCAAAATCGGAAAGACACCCTGATGACCTATCTGGAAGATGGTCATTGCAGTTTATCCAACAATCTTAGCGAGAATGCAATCAGACCATTCACTGTTGGCCGGAAGAACTGGCTGTTCAGTGCCAGTCCGAAGGGAGCGGCCTCTAGTGCTATTGTGTATACAATGGTTGAGATGGCAAAAGCGAATAACCTGAATACCTACAAATATCTGACATACCTCTTATCACAGCGGCCAGACGCTAAAATGTCAGATGAACAGCTGGAACAGCTTGCCCCATGGAGCGAGACTGCGAAAGCGAACTGTCAAAACTAAACATAGAGTAAAACGCTTGCATCTATCATTTTGGTGCAAGCGTGATTCATGGGCAGCGTAGCAATATTTTGCGCTTACGTTTCAAACTACCTTACTGACAGGAACAAAGGCATTAGCAATGCAGTGCGGGAAAAGAAGTATCAAGAGTATGTGCGAGGATGGGTGGAATACTTTAGACTTGCAGATATGAAAGGACTTCTTGAAACAACGGATAAATGGGCAAGGCGTAGAATCCGGGCGGTCTATTGGAAGCAATGGAAGAAAATCAAAACAAAATACCGAATGCTGAAAGGATTGGGAATGGAACATTGGAAAGCAAAGGAACTTGCCTGTAGTAGAAAAGGATATTGGAGAATGGCGAAAGTCCTGAACCAAATCTTTTCTAAGAAAATAATAGCCAAGCTAGGATATACATCCATGCTTGACTACTATCTAACAGTTTGTGAAAACTAAAGAACCGCCGTGTACCGAACGGTATGCACGGTGGTGTGAGAGGTCGGCTAATCAATTAATGGTTGGCCTCCTACTCGATAATGAACCACAGGTAGAGAACAGAAAAAATGCTAAATAGGATTGGCAAATATAATGTATTATACTAAAAGTTTCTTAGTATAGTAAGACACTATATCGAACAATGATTTTGCACATCCATCTACATGTTTATCATAGTAAGACTTGAAACGAGAATCATTAACATATTGTTCCGCTATAGATAAGTGTATTTCAGGTGTAAGAGGAGTAAGCATGAAATTCAGCCATTCTTTATGATGACTATATATGTCTTCAGCTAAAAATGAAGGGATTTGTTCGTGCGTCTTAACAAATTTTTCTAAGTTATAAATAATATATTTTTCTAGTGCATTTAGTGATGTTAACTCGTCAAAACTCATATTAGCAGCAGTTTCACTATACAATTTTAACTGAGATGGTGAATATAAATTCATTAATTCATTTTGGTACTCCAAAAAGTTATTCACAAGAAACTTTTTTTGTAAACCTACGAAACGCTCAAAATCTTTAAGAACTATTTTTCCTTTTTCATTCTCTATGGTTTTTTCCACATTATTAATAATAGAATCAATTTCATTTCTTTGTTGCTTTAAAAGCAATAAATGAGTTTTAAGCATCTGAATCGTATTAAAACTATCAGAATCTAATATTTTAGATATTGTAGTTAATTCAAGACCAAATTGGCGCAAAAAAAGAATTTGCTGTAATCGTTTAAGTTCATTTTCTCCATAAACTCGATATCCAGATGAATTAATCTTTAAAGGCTTTAATAATCCTATTTCGTCATAATAGCGCAATGTTCTACTACTTATGGAAGCCAATTTTGATAGTTTGTTAATAGTATATTCCATGATATAACCTCCCACCTGTAGTATAAGCTATTCTAGGAGAATACGTCAATAAAGGGATTTAGATTATTTTCCTGAAAAGGTAATTGCTTGGAGTATAAAAAATAGTTTTAAATGGATCTTGTTGAGGTAGAGTTTTAAATATCCAGTTAAAGAAAAAGAGCGTTTAGAATGTAAGCGCTTAAATTTTGGGTAACTATGAATTTATCACTTTATCATTCATAATGATAGCAGATAGATTTTTACTCCATCACTTTTGATGGGAAGTAGGAATTCACTACTATTGGAGGTTTCATTATGAGTGATAAACGTACTCCAGGGCGTTCCCTGGATGAATGGATGGAACTGGTGACAGCATGCAGACAAAGTGGTCTCACGGATGCTGCCTGGTGTCATGAACATGGGATTTCTCCCAACTGTTTTTATAATGCTGTCAGCAGGCTGCGTAAAAGTGCTTGCCAGATACCTGATCCATCTCGAAAAGCCAACATTCTTAATCTGACATCCCATAAACAGGATGTAGTTCAGATTGCTATAGAGCCGGATAAATCTCAGGCGGAATTGATTTCAATGGAACGAAACAATTCCTTGTACCTTGACAATTCACATACGATTGAAATTGAAGCAGACGGATTACGTATCCGTATGAGCAATGATGTACAGCCGGTTCTGCTGAGAACTTTAATGGATGTACTCAAGGAGTCTATATGTTAGCGGATATCTCAAATGTCGAAGCAATCTACATCGTCTGTGGCAGAACGGATATGCGCAAGTCGATTGATGGTTTATGTGCCATCATCCAGGATCAGTTTTCTATGGAGATTGACCATACACTCTATCTTTTTTGCGGTCGCAAATGTGACAGAATCAAAGCAATCTTAAAAGAACCTGATGGGATCGTCATGATTTATAAAAGATTGACTGCACAGGGTTCTTATCGATGGCCACGAGACAAATCGGAAGTAAGAAATCTTACTTGGAGAGAGTTTGACTGGCTGATGTCCGGCATTGATATCGAGCAGCCAAAAGCAATCAAAACATCATAAAAATCCACCTTGAAATCTGCACATAAAAGCACTGGATTTCCTTGTATTTTCGGCACTTTTCAGCGAGTTAAGCAATCTGTTTTTCTATGAAAATCCCCTGTCTTCTGATATAATAGAAGTATCAAAAACAGGAGGGAAAAGCAGTGGCAGACAGTTCCAAAGACCTTCAGCTGCGTGAGCTGAAAGATATGATCACAGATCTTAAAAAAATGATAAAAACACTTCAGGCAACTGTTGATGCTGCCAACAAACGTGAGGAAGCTCTTATGCAGGAGAGGGACAATCTGAAAGATGAGATCAGCCTTCTGCGCAAAAAGCTTTTTGGCACCTCCAGTGAAAAACACCCCGTTGATTTTCCGGGACAATTAAATCTTTTTAACGAAGCAGAACGGGAACAGGATCCTGCAGCTGCGGAAGCAGAAGAACTGGCAGCTACACTTTCTGCAGAAGTGTCTAAAAAAAGAAAAAACAGAGCAACGGATGCCGAGCGTTTCAAGGGGATTCCGGTAACAAAGAAATATCTTGATCTTCCAGACGAAGATAAAGTTTGCCCTGTCTGTAATACACCATTGGTTAAAATCGGTGAAGAGTTTGTCCGCCGTGAGCTGGTCTTTATTCCTGCAAAGCTGAAAGTGGTTGAAATCTATAGCCTTAATTACAGCTGTCCAGAATGCAGTAAACAGGATATTCCATTTATAAAAAAAGGAAAAGATGGAAATCCGCACATGCTTTATGGCATGGCATCTGCCGGTACGATTGCATGGGTCATGTACCAGAAGTTTTGTAACAGTCTTCCATACTGTCGTCAGGAAAAAGACTGGAAGCAGTATGGCGCTGCAATCACACGTGCGACTATGGCGAACTGGGTAATCCGCAATTCCGAGGCATTTTTCCGTCCAATATATGAATACTTTCACAGGAAACTTCTGGAAAGGAGCTTTGCAATGGCGGATGAAACGCCCCTTCAAGTCCTGCATGAGGAAGGTCGCCGTGCCCAGACGAAATCTTACATGTGGCTTTTCCGCAGCGGAGAAGATGGTGGTGTGCCAATCATCCTCTATAAGTATTCACCGACCCGTGCCGGAGACAATGCAGTGGAATTCCTTCAGGGATTCAAGGGCTATCTGATGTGCGATGGTTACAGCGGATACAATAAAGTGCCCGACGCAAAACGGACAGCGTGCTGGGCGCATATCAGGAGATACCTGACGGATGCAATTCCGAAAGGGAAACAGCTTGATTATACCCAACCTTCCGTGCAAGGCATGATGTATATCAATCAGCTCTTCCATCTGGAAGATGTCATTAAGGCAAAGTGCTCATCCTTCGATGCTATCAAAAAGGCTCGTCTTGAAAAAGAACAGCCGATAGTAGAAGGCTTTTTGTCGTGGCTTGATAAACAAACTCCGGTTCGAGGATCCAGAATGGACAAGGCAGTGACATATATCCAAAATCAACGTGCCTACCTTACAACCTATCTGGAAGATGGGAGATGCAGCTTTTCGAATAATCTCAGTGAAAATGCAATCCGTCCATTTACTGTTGGCCGGAAAAATTGGCTGTTTTGTGATACACCAAACGGAGCCCAGGCCAGTGCTATCGTATATACAATGGTAGAGATGGCAAAAGCAAATGGAGTAAACGTCTATCACTATCTAACCTATCTTCTTGAAAAAATGCCAAATGATAGTATGAGTGACGAGGAATTGGAACTTCTTGCACCATGGAATGAGGCTGTAAAAACTGAGATTGAACGCCGGGCTGCAAGCTCAAATCAATAACTAATCATATGTGAATTGTCAAAGTACTCCGGTTACTGAAAAGTAGCCGGATATTTTTCTACCAACGCCTAAAATTTAAGCGCTTACTTTAGAATAATTTTTTGATTTTGATGATCAATCTTTATAAACGTAACTGATCAAGAGCTAGATGACTTTTTTATAATATACTAAAAAGTTATGTGGTTCTATAATCTGAATATATAACAGTAAAAATTGCATGTAAAAGAATATTTTCATCATGTAATAAAATACATTGTATAAATGTATTATAATAATCATAAACTGTGTTTTAATACACAGAAAAAAAGAGAAAAATAGATTAAAATATCAATGAGTATGTATGTCTGTGTCATTATATATAATTAATAAAAATTTATACATAAAATATGAATATTAAGATATTCCGAATATGAATAATATATGCAAAAGAATAGTATACAATAATTCAAAAGGAGTATTTTATTATGCAGACTAGAATAAAAGAATTGCGTACAAAGAGATTAATAAGACAGAGCGTGTTAGCAAGAAATGTAGGAACAACTCAACAGACAATTAGTAGAATAGAAAATGAACTATATATGCCGCCAGTCGATTTACTAATTAGAATAGCAGAATATTTTAATGTTTCTGTTGATTATTTGTTATGCCTAACAGAAATTAAAAGAACTTGGGAAGGAGAATATAATTTCAATAGAATTGCTGATGAATGTTATGATATTATTTCTCTTTATAATCAATTGAATATGATAGACCGAAAAACTGCATTATTCATACTGAAAAGACTAAGAGATGCCGAAGATGAAGTAGAAAGGTGATTCAAATGATAAATGTTGCTATTTGTGATGATACTGTTTCAGTAACTGCGGAAATAGAAGAAATGCTAATGCACATTAAAAAGAACAGAAAGATTGATATAGATACGGAAGTATTTTTTGATGGAAAGACATTGTGTGAACAAATAAAAAAAGGAAGTAAATATGATTTAATATATTTAGATATAAAAATGCATGAAATGAATGGAATTGATGCCGCTAAAATAATACGCGAAAAGGATATGAAAACTATCTTAATTTATGTATCGAGTTATGAAAGTTACTTAAAACAATTATTTGAGGTTGAACCATTTAGATTTTTAGATAAACCTATAGATGAAAAACAGTTTCAAAAATTTTTTGATAAAGCGTATGAAAGAATAATAGAAGATAGCGGTTTTTTTCAATTTAAGTTTAATAAAGAGGTATTTAGAGTCCCTATAAAAGACATTTTATACTTTGAAAGTGATAATAGAATTATTTATTTAATTACTGATCAAACACGATATAGATTTTATGGGAAGCTTAATGTGATTGAACAGTCTTTAAAAAATTGTAAAACAATTTTTCTTAGAATACATCAATCCTATTTGGTCAATTATAATTACATAAAACGAATGGGTTTTACGGAGATAGAGTTATTTAATAAGAAGATTTTGCCAATTAGTGATGATAAGCAAAAGAAAATACGTGATAAATATTGCTCGTTTGTTGGAGGAGAAATCATTGATTAAAATTATTTATTCCATTGTACTAGCGGCATTTACCATGTGGATATTGAATATGTATCTAAATATTTTCTTAGAATCCAAAGGAAAGTTACTAAGAAAGATCTGCATTTGGAGTATAACATTTATAATTTGGTCATATAAGGAATACAACAAAGGGTGGACTCCTGGAATTAATATTCTTCTATCGATTCTTATAGGAATGATAATAGCCAGTACTTTATATAATGGGAAATATATTATAAAGCTTTTATTTATAGTTCTACTAAATATGCTTTGGATGGGAGCAGAATTGCTTATAGGATATGGATTTATTTTATTCGGCATAGACTATTCAGAGCGTATGTTAGCCGGAACTATTTTTTCTTTGCTTGTAATAATTTTATTTGTGCGAATTTTGGCATTACATAATAAGTATAAATCAAACGCTAAAATATCGTTAAAGTATGTATATTTTTTGGCATTTAATACATGTGGAAGTGTATTTATAGCACATACACTTTTTTATCTTAGTAGCATGAAAAATGCGAGTGTTGAAATGACATATATATCATCATTTGTAGTTGTTGTTATAAATATATTAAATTTTAGAATATACAATAGACTATCAGAAGAATATGATGTAAAGCGTAAAAACGCAGTATATGAGCAACAAGTTGAATTTTACAAAAATCATATTAAAGAAAAAGAAGAAATATTACTTAAAATCCGTGAAATGCAACATGAGACAAAAAATCAGTTTATTTTCATTTTAGGACTTTTGGAGCATGAAGAAATTCTGAGAGCTAAAAAATTTATTAATCAGAATATTGGAGATATTAACAACATAAAAAACAAAAATAATTTTGCACATTCTAATAATATTGTAATTGATTCTTTGATAAATTATAAATTTTCCATTGCAGAAAAGAAGAAGATATCACTTGATATTAAAATAAATATCTGGATAAACCTACCAGTTGATGATAGCGATATCTGTATTCTTTTGGGAAATGCAATAGATAATGCAATAGAAGCAACTCTAAAAGTACAAGAAAAAGACCGATTTATAAATTTGTATATGCGTTGTATAAAAAATACACTAGTTATAACTATGGTTAATTCATATGATAAAACTGTACATTCTGTAAATGGAAATCTAATTTCTACAAAAAAGGATATAGAAAACCATGGAATGGGTCTTGTTTCTATGAAAAAAGTAGTTGATAAATATAATGGAATTATTCTAATTGATGAAGGAAAATTTTTTAGCATTAAAATAGTGCTATACCTTTAAATTCAACATGTAGAAGGGGAATTTCAACAAGAAGAAAAATTTTAATCAATATTGTGATATTATAAAAGAAAAAAGGTGGACAAACAATGAATAGTAAAAAAACAGTACGTGAAATTACACAAAAAGTTGTAAAGAAAGTTGCAGAAAGAACAGCTGCTAATTGCTGTGTGTACATTTATCATCAAAATAAAGTTCCTAATAAATTGAAGGGAATCAATGTTGATAAAAAAAATAGTTAATTGCATTTGCACAGATGTAGAAGAGTATGAAATATACGAGTATGGTGTTAAGACTAGCTTAGAATTAATATGTTCTACTATAACAAGTTTGATTATTTCAGCTTTGATAGGGCAATTGATTGAAGGAATATTTGTTATTTGTATTTTTATGACTATACGCTCGTGTGCAGGAGGACTGCATTTTCATTCTTTTCTTGTCTGCTATTTGGTTTCCAATATCAATATCCTTTTGTGTTTAATATATGGTTTATCAGATCAACAATTGAATTCTTTAGGGGCGTTCTTTTATATAATGATTATTGCCATTATAATCGTTATTTTTGCACCAGTAGAATCAGAGCTTAACCCATTAGATATTACACAAGCTAAGGCGATTAATAGAAAAATAAAACGATATATAGCTGTACTTATGATATTGACTATTATTTTTTTTTTAAATGGAAATGAACAATATATTAAGTTGATTATTGCTACTTTGTCTATTATTGTACTTTCAATGTTTATAGAAATTGTAATGAAAAATGTGTGTAAAGTTGGGAGATGAAGTCATAAGAGTATTGTTGATTAGTTCAAATGATATAATAGCTCATTCATTCGCAATGATAATTGAAAAGAGCAAAAGTTTGATTTTAGATAGGATAGATTTTGAATATAAGGAAGGAAAAATAACCTCAGATATCATAGTATTAGATTGTAGTGATTCTACAAAAATTGTTACACATATGAAAAAAGTATTTGACTATAAATGAGCAAATTTGAAAAATTGCACAAAACTACACTGCGAATTTCATAAA